>Ga0325414_1003430_pt1 | contig 16461 bp, 8 predicted proteins | sample PopdelMetagenome_8_FD_206183 | JGI IMG/M metagenome (GOLD analysis project Ga0325414, IMG submission 206183) | Populus deltoides microbial communities from Bellville, Georgia, United States - Leaf-PdKOR-R3 | ecosystem: Host-associated > Plants > Phyllosphere > Phylloplane/Leaf | place: USA...
AAATTAAATGTCCCAATTAATGGTAAAATGAACGTTTCACATTTAGAAAAAATAGGTTTAAATTTTACAATAAATAAATTAGGGTGTGTTTGTTTTTAGGTTCAACTTGTTTTTTAAAATACTTTTTTATAAAAAAATATCAAATTAATATTTTTAATTATTTTTTTATAATTTTAATATTTTAATGACAAATATATTTTTATAAAAATATCATCCATTTAGCACACTTAAAAACATGGCAAGGAATACCATTTGTCGATGGACATCCCATTGGATTAAAAAGAAATCTTAAATTAAACTCAATTATTGGATTGAAACAGAGTTGTCAACAAAGTAGAGGATTGAAAACGACTTTATTTTTATTTTCTCCAATGGGATAATACCAAATTACCGATGAATGGTCACATGACTTGGAACTTGGAACTTGGAACTTGGCTTGAAGCCTTCAGCACTCATCTATTTTGTATCCCCTCGCTCTTTTTAATGGATGCTTTAGATTTGAAGTTATTAATTTATGACAACACTTAAATATATATACATGAACCTACCAGTGACCTTGTTAGAATTTTTTTTTTTATCTTTATATTATTAGAAAAGAAACTTGAGTTCTTTAAGATTCTTAGTAAAAGAGAAAAGAAAAGGGAAGCTCGATTCGATCAAGACAAGGAGTCCTTGTCCTCAGCATCTGAATAGTTCTTAAACTGTCAAATAACTTGGTAATGATGCACTGTGTCCCTTCTCTGAGCTTCACCTTGTGAAGTACTTGAGAATTGATACTGTATCATATTTTTGACAGATCAGTAAATTAAATAAGTTTGGCTTATTCTTTGATTTTCTCAGGTTGGCATAGGGTGTGAACCAATCAGTCTCATCCAAATTTGTGGTGTTATGGGGTGGTTTCTGTCTTTCACATGAATGACGCTGGTACTGAAAAAGACAAGAAAACGTTGTAGGTAGCAAGCAATTTCCTAAGTTATCTTCGCGCAAGTCCATTTGTTTTTTCAGTCTTTGTCATAGATGCAAACATGGAGATTCTTGCTGTTTTCTTGGTTGGTTTATGCTGTGTTTTGCAAAGCAATGGAATTGAAGTTGAAGCCTCGGAGAATAACGGATGCCAGAATTTTCAGCCTCACACGTTTATGTTGCAAGAAAAGCAGTCATATAGAACCTCCTTCCACTTCCAACCACCAAGAAATTGGCTTAATGGTATAAATATTTACTCTTTTTTTTTTCTTTTTCTTGTCAATTTTAATCATTTAGTGTGTTCCTTTCCTTCTTTCTTTATGTGTCTGTATTCTGAAGACGGGTTTTAATCTTTGTGTTTAACATGTTACATGTACTGGTTGCTGATGAATAAATGATGCCTATGATCACACCAGACCCTAATGGTAAGTAACTCTGTGATCCATGTTCCCTCTTTTCATTCTCTATCTCTTCATGGATGTTTGGATAGCACAAGAAACTGCTGATTTCTATTATTGAGAAAAATTGAACAAGAAAAGCCTTTTTTGTGTATTAATAACAGGATTAGAATGTCATTTTGAAGTTCTTGTATGGTCTACTATTGATCATGCAGCAAATTCCTGATCTTCTTAATGCACCAATCAATTATCCAATCTATTTCCAAAAGTGGGTCTGGGATTTTGGTATCAACTGGAGTGTTGGGATCTATGCTTTACTGCTAGTGAAACAAGTTCCAATTGTGTTATGACAATGATCAATCTGGTGCAGGGCCAATGTGGTATAAGGGGGTTTATCATTTATTTTACCAATACAATCCATATGGAGCATTGTTTGGTGATTTTATGATATGGGCGCATTCTGTATCATATGATCTCATCAACTGGATTCATCTCAATCATGCCCTTTGCCCAACGGAACCATATGACATCAACAGTTGCTGGTCTGGTTCTGCTACAATTCTTCCTGGGAAAGGACCTGTCATTTTATACACTGGAATTGATGCTAACCATTGTCAGGTTCAGAATATGGCAATGCCAAAGAATCTGTCTGATCCATTTCTTGAAGAATGGATAAAATTTGCTCAAAATCCTATCATGACACCTCCCGATGGCGTTGAAGGGAACAATTTTAGAGATCCTACAACAGCTTGGTTGAGTCATGATGGAAAATGGAGCGTGATCATTGGAAGCTGGAACAATAATCAAGGAATGGCAATTCTGTATCGAAGTGAAGATTTTTTTAACTGGACTAAGTACCAAGATCCTCTTTATTCAACTGAAAGAACTGGGATGTGGGAGTGCCCGGACTTTTATCCTGTGTCTGTTAATAGCACGGATGGAGTAGATACTTCTATCCTGAATGCGGGTGTTAAACATGTGATGAAGGCAAGCTTCAATTCTCATGACTATTACATGATTGGTACTTATGTCCCAGAGATGGAAAAATACATTCCTGATAATGACTTTACCGGTACCGGTATGGACTTGAGGTATGACCATGGAAAATTTTATGCTTCAAAGACATTCTTTGACAGTGTCAAGAATAGGAGAATCTTATGGGGTTGGGTAAATGAGTCTGATAGCATAGAAGATGACATGGACAAAGGATGGTCTGGACTTCAGGTGAGTTGAATTTAAGTGAAGGCATGCTGTTCTTGTTTTTAATTTTTGGCTGTGAAAAGTTGGATATCTAGCTTAGTTCAAATTCATTTGGTTTTTTACTGGGTTATAAATGTAAAAAAATGCGGTGAACTGTTTTGTTTTAACATCGTTGAACCTAACTTACTTTGACTCTTCCTTGCAGTCTATTCCTAGGCACATTTGGTTGGATAGGGGTGGAAAGCAATTAGTGCAGTGGCCCATTGAGGAAATCAACAAACTACATGGCAAGAAAGTCAGTTTCCTTGATAAGAAAATCGATAGTGAGTCAATATTTGAAGTTCAAGGCATTACTGCTGCACAGGTGAATAGTTGAATTCCAGTTAGCAGAGAAAAGTAGTAGTTGAATTGAAATGTTGTCTCATGATTAAGTTGCATTTCTTCCGAGTTTCTTTTTTTCTGTCAGAGTATCTCAGATTGAAGTTGTTTGCATTGATTTAACTCTTCAGTCGTGACAACTTGCTCATTTCTTAAAAAAGGCAGATGTGGAGGTTGTTTTTGAGTTGCCAGAACTGCAAGAGGCTGAGTTCTTGAACCTTACTGCAGTTGATCCTCAGCTACTTTGTTCTGACGCAAATGCATCAATCAAAGGCAGATTGGGTCCATTTGGTTTATTAACTTTAGCAACGAAGGACTTAACTGAACAAACTGCGATTTTCTTTCGGATATTTAAAGGCCTGAAAGGACATGTAGTACTCATGTGCAGTGATCAAAGCAGGTTCTCCCTTAGTCCCTTTAACAAATCCAAATGTAGAACAAGCACTAAATATCAAATAACTTGAACTTATACTGTACCTAATACCTGCTAACAGATCTGCTCTTCGAGATGAGGTCGATAAAACCACATATGGAGCTTTCATAGATATCGACCCTCAGCGTGAAAATATTTCATTAAGAAGCTTGGTGAGTTGATTAGTGATATTGTTTTTTATAGGGATTACCGTCCAATTGCAGTTTGGTTCAACATGCTTGTGCAATGCTTTGCAGATTGATCACTCCATTATTGAGAGTTTTGGTGGGGAAGGGAGAGCTTGCATCACCAATAGAGTTTATCCTAAGTTGGCTATTCATGAAGAAGCTCACCTGTTTATATTTAACAATGGAACCCTGAGCGTGACGATCTCTAGTCTGAATGCTTGGAGCATGAACAAAGCCCAAATCAATCACAAAGAAAACTTCATTTAAAAAGGAAGGAGCATTGCATGGCCTCTGCAGTCTGCTTTAGTGTCTTGAGTGCAATGGATGTAAGATCTTTTGGCTGGTATAGGTGTCTTTACAACCAATGAGTTGGCTGATTTATCATCCAATCTACTTTGTTTTTAATTTTCATGTCTCCGGGGCTTCTATACTTGGAGAAGATCAATGTATTTTCTTTTGTGCTTGCTAATGTCATTTACCCTTAAAAGCTGAAACAGAGAAGAGAAATAGAAGTTTACCAATGGTCCTGTCAAAAAAACTGCAATGATGTCAGCTACCTTTCGAAGCTTTATGCTTCTTAGACATCTAGATTTGAGTTTTTCTAATTCTTCATTCATTGTATGTCAAGAGATTCAAATTCGAAACAAGCTAATCTTGTTTTTTTATCCCCATTTTGAGTTTCTTGCACCGCATGGAGAGCACTTTGTTAATTGATTGACTGGGCATGGTTTCACTTACAATTACTATACATTCATGGTGTTGCTCTCACAATTTCACAGTCCATGATGATTGGCTTGTGAGCAGCATCAAGAACAGGTCCAATTAGGCAGGAAGTGAGCAGCATCAAGAACAGGTCCAATTAGGCAGGAATTCTCCTATACCACCGTTTTTCGAAGGCACCGTGGCCACCTGTTGAAAGGTGGAGAATGAAAAAGATACAATTTCCATCTTGGGAAACTAATTAAGGAATCATTGACAGATTCTGCATGTGTGCGGTAGTAAGGTTGAAATGTTGTCTTTGATCTGTCACAAGAGATGCAATCATACTCTCAAACGATGGCAAATGAGCTCCTGAGCGCTAAAAATGTAAAATCCTGCATCTATCTATGATGATTAAAGACCCTATAAAAAGACTTTTGATCTTTATTTAATAGCAAATCCATAAAAAATATTATTCTAGTAAATAATATTTTCACTCACAATCTACTGTGAGAAGGACAAAATTATAAAAACAATGTTTTTAATCCCTCTTGTTTTAAAATTTCGGTAATAGTTGCATTAAATTTTTCATATTCCCATGAACTTTTCTTCCCAGTCCACCTGTAAAAACCCATTTTCATTACTGGGAAGCGGTCACAAAGTCTCAAGTCTATTTCTAACAATTTTTTATAGCAATTTGGATTAGACTACTGAATTCCTGGAATCTTAAACACACCCCCAGACTGAAAAATATTTAATTATTTTAAAAATATTGAATTTAAAAATGCAAGTTGAAAGTTCAATTCACTTGGTAGAAACAGAAGGAGAAAATCGGCAGAGAAACCTATGTTCTATTGGACTTGCACTAGGCTGTTGACCTGAAAACCTTTAATGGAGATATCTGTTATTTGGGTGGTTGGATTCTGCGTTTTGTTGGTTGACCATGGAGTCCAAGCCTCCCATCAAAGTAGCAGAAACCTTCAGGAAACAGACCAGCCATACAGAACTGGGTATCACTTTCAACCTCCTAAAAACTGGATGAATGGTACGCCTTCACAGTTTTCATTCTATGTGTGTTCCTCTCTTTATTATTCTTTATGGCATTTCCTAATCTCTGATCTCTTCTTCTGTTGCTTCTTTTTTCTTGCACCATTTGGCATGTTGTAATTGGGAATTTTGCACTGCAGACCCCAACGGTAAGCTCTCTTGTTACCCTCATCCTACTGTTTTCCTTTATGATTAAAATCCTTTTTCCCCAGTATACTCTTTTGAATTAGATTCATGCTTTAATTATCAAACAATGTAATAGGATAGATATATCAAAGACAAATTGCCAATGTTTTTGTCAGAATGTGCATTCCTGACCTGATTATTCCTTGGGAAGCTCTCTTGTTAAGTAAGAGCATGCCTGATACCTTTTCTTCTCCAGATTTCTCCTCTTCTTTGTGTTTTCCTTGCGGGTTATTTCCTCTGTGGTTTGTTGTGTGGCATAGCACAGTGATAGAGAACTGACATTATGAGTTCCAGCCGAACATTGTAGACAAAATATACATCATGGTCTAATTAAGATTTATCGCTCACAGGACCAATGTACTACAAGGGAGTATACCATCTGTTTTATCAGTACAATCCAGATGGAGCAGTATGGGGGAACATTATATGGGCTCATTCGGTGTCATATGATCTTGTCAATTGGGTTCATATTGATCATGCAATTTATCCAACGCAGCCTTCTGACATCAACGGTTGCTGGTCCGGCTCCACCACAATCCTTCCTGGGGAAAAACCTGCCATTCTATACACTGGAATCGACACTAAGAATCATCAAGTTCAAAACCTGGCAGTGCCTAAGAACCTGTCTGACCCTCTGCTGAGGGAATGGAAAAAATCACCTTATAATCCCCTAATGACTCCTATTGATGGCATTGATCCTGATCTTTATAGAGACCCAACAACTGCTTGGCAAGGCCCTGACAAGATTTGGCGAGTTATCGTTGGAAGTCAGATTAATGGTCATGGAAGAGCAATTCTATATCGAAGCCAAGATTTTGTTAACTGGACTAGAATGGACAGCCCACTTCACTCATCAGGAAAAACTGAGATGTGGGAGTGCCCGGATTTCTTTCCTGTCAGTACCAGCAGCACAAACGGAGTTGATACCTCTTCCCAAGATAAATCTACTAAGCATGTACTAAAAGCAAGCTTCAATCATCATGACTACTACATATTGGGAAGTTATATGCCTGAAAATGACAAATTTTCAGTCGAAACTAACTTCATGGACAGTGGTGTGGATCTGCGGTATGATTATGGTAAATTTTATGCTTCGAAGACATTTTTCGACGGAGCAATGAACAGGCGAATTTTGTGGGGATGGATAAATGAGTCTGATAGTGAATCAGATGACATCAAGAAAGGCTGGTCTGGACTTCAGGTAATGTCAAGCTTATATCACCTGTACTTGTAGAATCAGCCTAGAATTGTTTCGAAACAGGAGAATATTTACTGGAAAAAATGATTAATCAACATCCTTGTTTCCTGGTAGAAATGAATCATGTCATAGAACTTTCAGTCTTGCATGCAAAAAAGTTTTGAACACCATATAACAATGTGTGTATTTTGCTTCCAGTCAATTCCTAGAACTGTTCTTCTTAGTAAAAATGGAAAGCAATTAGTACAGTGGCCGGTTAAAGAAATCGAGAAACTACGTTCCAAGAACGTGAGTTTCCATGATAAGAAGCTGAAGTCTGGATCAGTACTTGAAGTTCCTGGTATAACAGCTTCTCAGGTAATTATGAAATTGAGTCTGAATAATGGCTATGCCTAATGACTCGTTAAGATTATTTATAGTTGAAATAATTACGTTTCTTTTTCCTGTTTTCCTATTGAAGGCTGATGTAGATGTTTCATTTGAGTTGCTCAATTTGGAAGATGCTGAGATACTAGACCCAAGCTGGACAGATCCCCAACTGCTTTGCAGTCAAAAGAAAGCTTCAGTCAGAGGCAAGCTTGGGCCATTTGGATTATTAGCCTTTGCCACCAAGGACTTAAAAGAGCAAACTGCAATCTACTTCAGAATATTTAGAAGCAATCACAAATATATTGTGCTCATGTGTAGTGATCAAAGCAGGTTAGTTATACGACTTGTTTACAAGGAAGCTACCATTCCAGTTTAAGGAAGCTACCATTCCAGTTTTTCTTGCAATTAAACTGGCATGACCCTCAACTTCAATTTTAAATCTCAACAGGTCTTCTGTAAGAGAAGAGCTTGATAAAACCACGTATGGAGCTTTCGTAGACATGGATCCTCGCCATGAGAATATTACACTGAGAAGCTTGGTATGTTAAGTGGAAGAGATGCTCGTTAGCTATGTGACAAACCACATATTTTGTTATTGCTATGTGGTTGAGTTTTGTTGATTTGATTCTTTTTGTAGATTGACCACTCAATAGTTGAGAGTTTTGGTGGTGAAGGAAGGGCTTGCATCACAGCTAGGGCTTATGCAAAGCTGGCAATTCACAAGCAAGCATACCTATTTGCATTCAACAATGGTACTTCAAGTGTCAAGATCTCAAGGCTTAATGCCTGGTGCATGAAGAATGCTCAAATTGTTTCTACCACGAAACGAAGGAAGCCACACCTTTAGTTTGAAGAGCTATTGTTGTAAACGAAGCAGAGTTGGATGATATAAAAAGCAAAACAACAAACAAATTTCTTCTTTTTCTTTTGAAGTGTTAACAATTCTTGAATTTAGATTTAATTTTTATCCGAATTTCCTTTTTTTTTTATTGAAAATGCATCACCCACTGACCTGTAATATTTGTCCATCTTGTGTTTTCTCTAAGTTTTCCTTGGATTCCTGCTCTATCTCTTGGATGCGTGTCGACTATTTCATCCATATAGAAACTCAAACGGTGTGGTTTTAAGTGATATATGGTAGTTTTATTATACCACCGCTTGGCCATTAGCAACCAAGAGGGCCAACTCCTAGGGTCATCACCTGCAAAACAGTGTAGCTAGGCACCTTTTATGGTTTTATTAGTTACTTCAGCTGCCCGCTAGTCCGAGGATGGTAGGCAGAAGATAAATGTAACTGGACCCGGCCCCTGAGACCTGAACAATTCCTGCCAAACATTATTGGTGAAAGCGGAGTCCTTGTTAGTTATAGTAGAATCAAGCAGCCCATGAAGTTTTAGAACATGATGAGAGCTACCTATAGAGCAGTATAACGATGCCCAATAGCCATAGAATGAGCGTGTTTAGAAAGTTTGTCCACTGCTAACATAATACAGGGCGGCGGTTGGACAAGGGAAGCTCTCAATGAAGTCCATGGATATGAAATTCCAAGGTCTTTCAAGCACGTATGAGTAATTAAGGGCTGTAGTAAACCAGGATGTCTCGTATTTTTCATCTTTGCCTGCTAACACGCCTCACGATGCCTGATGTGATTTTTTTACCTCAAACTCCATCCCCGCCTCAAAAAACCCCTTCTAGCTCGTCTCAAGACTCTTTTACACCCCGGATGACCAGCTACAGAGTTGCCATGCATGTATTGCATGATAGACTTCTTGGGAGGATATTTTCTGCTGATATAGATTCTCCCTTTATGAAGTACCCACTCCTCCCTGCATTTGATACCTTAAGACACCACTTGTCCCCCTCTCCATCTGTTTGAAAGTATCTTGTACTTGAGGGCCATTATGAGTATTCAATACCTAGAATCTTGGCAGCAGAGATATATGATTCCTCTTTGCTACCACTGTAACTTACCAATCTCATAAAAGTATTGAGAATGTGTGGCAGGGTTATACAAATTATAGTTACCCCACATTTTATAATCAATCTACTTATTTACAAAATCTAGCATTAACTTAACGATAACGATAATCTCATATAAAATAAATAAATAATATATATATATATATATTTTCCATTCACCTCACTTAATTTTCATAAAAAAAAATAAGTTTTCATACAAAATTAGAGATTTTATTAAACAAAATTGAATTGAAAATTTTATAAATCTTCTATCACAAATTTCATCATTTTTATAAATATTTCTTTCATCTCGCATTGACTCACGGGCTTATAATTCAAAATATCATTTTATGTTTTATCGAGGATCAATTTGACAAAATCAAAATACAAAATTATCAATTAAAAAAAATGCAAATAAAAAAAAAGATTTGAGGCTAAAAAAAAGAGGCTTGAAGGACCTAATAAAAAAAAGATACAAATGAAAACAAAAACTTGAGATGGTTCATAGTTTATATGAATAATGTTTTCATTCTAAGTTTTTTAATGTATAATTCAATACCAGATAGTTCATTCATGCTACGTTGTGATCCAGGTTAGATTTTTTCTAATTTAAAAAAAAAATGTTCAAGTGATGATAATCTGAGTTAACAAGAGTTAACTTGGCTAACACACAATTCGAGATATGAGATCGAGATAACTTTTGAAAAAAACCATAAAGCTCAAGGCGAAATAATCTAATGTCAAATGATATAATTGAAAGGAAAAAAAATAAATTTTTAAAAAAGTATCTTCAAAGAAAAAACTCAAGTCAACATGGTTAGCTTGGACCAACTTATCACTCGTGATAAGAGATCAAGATAAAAAATAGATCTTTTTTTAAAAAAGGGACATGGAAAAAAAACCAAAGTTAAATAAAAATGGCAAAAAAAACCTGAGTTAATTTGACTAACTTGCATTTAAAATGACCCTACATAAAGAAAAACAAGAAAATCACAAAGCTCAAGGGTCAATAATATAATGCTAAATGATGAAATTAAAAAAAAATTAATTTTATAAAAAAACATTGAGAAAAAAACTCGAGTTAATCTAGATTAACTCAATAAACCCGCTACTCGATATATAAAATCAGGATAAACTTACAAAAAAAAGTGAAACAAATAACGAAGCTTAAGGCTCAATACTCCAATGTCAAATTATAAAATTGGACGATTGTTTTTTTAATAAAGAACTTTAAAAAAAGTCCTAAGTTAAACAGGGCTAATATTTAAAACCAATAATTCAGGTTGTAAGATCAAGATTACTTTGTCGAAAGACAGATACAAAAAAATATCGAAGTAAGATTTTCAATTATAAAAAAATTAAAAACAAAATAAATAGTAATTAAAATAATAAGAACAAAATCTAATATAAAAAGTCAACTGAAAGAAAATAATTAGGTATTAAATTGAAAAACAAAACAAATTAAGAAAATGGACAAGAAAAAATAACAATCAAAAGAATGAGAACCAAAATTTGATAAAGAAATTAAATGAAATAAAATATTGAAAGATAAAATAGAAAAAAAAAAGAGAAAATGATAAGAAAATAGAAATCAAAAGAATTAGAACAAAAAAAATAAAATTAAAAGTAATAAAATGATGAGGGATGGAATTGAAAAAAAGTAATTCAAGGAAAGGATAAAACACAAAAAAAAAAAATCAAAAGAATAATGATCAAATTGCATACAAAAACTAAATGAAATAAAATGCCTAAGGATGAGATTAAAAAAAAATACTTTAAAAAGTATTAGAAGAAAAACAAATAATAACCAAAAGAGTGAGGACTAAAATTGATAAAAATAGAAACTAGAGGACACAATCAATTCTTGAAATGACTGGCATGAATTTCTAGGTTAAAAGAAAAAAAAATAAAGGTCATTGAACCCAACTGTATCTCTATTGTGAACACATATTTAATTAATGCAAAAAGAACAGCATGTCGCTCCAAATATTGTCACGGACGGCCCTACACATGCTAACACATTCACGTGTCATCAATTTTTTTAATAATATTTAATTTTTTAAAATTACCAAACAATCCTTAGATCAACTTTAAAATAACAAAAAAAAACATAAAAAAATGAAAAACACCTTTAGAAGCAAGCTTTTATATATATATATATATATATTAAAGGCAATTTAATCACTTCACTATTCTTAAAAAAAAATTAAAAAGACATAAATACTCTTGAAACCAAGTTTTTTTTTAATGACAATTCTATCACTTCACTTCCCTATTCTTAAAAAATAAAAAGATGAAAAAAAATCCACTTTTACAAGTTTAATGATTTTTTACTTTTAAAAGTATCAATATAATTCTACTTTACAAATAATATTGAAAAGCTAAAAAAGTTATTTAACTAAAGTTATTCAATTTTTTTTTTACTTTTAAAAACAACAAAGTTAATTTACTATATAAGAAAATATATGAACCAATTTATCTTTAATTAATTTTGTAATGATTTTATGGATCTCATGGAAAAAAATAATTTTACCTACAAGATTTGTTAATTGTTTAGAAGGGTAAAAGTGTAATTACACTATTCCAACAACCAGTGCAATATATGTTGGTTCATGGTGTTTTATTAATGGTTTATAATTTTTATTTTTTTTTGCAATTGTAATACACACACATATTATCATTGTTTTTCTAATAAAATAATTCTTTAATTTCTTTGTTTTAAAAAATCTAATTTTGAGTTTTTATATTTTTTTATTGCAATTTCATCCGTTAGTTTTATTGAATCACTTTTTTTTTCCTATCTAAAATATCTTTTATTTCCAATCGAACTTTTCAATCTTATTTATTATGAATAAAATTAAAAGTGCTTTTCAAAAGGATCATAAATGATTTTCAGAAACAGAAATACTAACTTACATATCATTAAAAACTATAAGGACTAAATTATAATTTACCCCACTAACCATAACTATCAAGCAAAGAATTTCCCATCTTGTTCATTACAAAAGCATCTCACAACCAAAACCTAGAGGAAGAAGAGGAAGAAGAAGAGAGGAAGAAGGCATCAAGAGAAATGCAGAGACTCCTTTCTCTTAGAAATGCCTCATCAAACCTCCCCAAAAAACTCACAAGCAATTCTTCACTTCTCCTCTATCACCCTTATAAAACCTTCACAAAACCAATCCACCAGTACCAAAACCATATTTTAAGCTCCTCTCTGACAATCCATTCATGTCAATCATATTCATACCACCATCTTCCAGCTAAAATTCTCCATGGCTTTCTCTCAAAACATTTTTTGTCCATTTTATCGAACACCCATTTCAGGGTTTCAACCAAAAATCTCACAGATTGCAAAGTTGGCTTCTTTATAGCTCGGTTTGCTAGAGGGTATTCTTGGTCCAACCTAAGTCTTGGTTCTAATCGCCGTGGCTGGTAATTTGCAATTTTTTTGCTGTTGCTTCTTCTGTTTTTGAGAAAAATGTCAAGAAAAAGCTTGAGTTTTGGTGCGATTTATTTTATTAGATGAATAAAAACAATTGCTGTCATTTGATTTAGATTAGAGAGATAAAGCATTAGCAGTAGCCAGTAGCTCTGGCTCAGAAGTAGAGTACGTGTCAACTTTTGGATTGACACCTTCAAAGCCGTAGCTGTTTTCACTGTTCACAAAAGCTCTCACTCTTAACCAGAAATCCATATCTCTCTCTCAACATAGTATTTTGAAGTTAGCTTTTAAGGATGGTGATATAAGGTGTGATTTTGTATTGAGCATTTCACTTTAAGCAACCCCCTTGCTAGGAATTTCCTTAACGAAGGCTTATTACTAAATGGTCAATTTAAACCTTGCAAGAGAGGAAAACTTTACATTTAGAGAGTACTATTTTTGGTTCCGTGCATCCTAGTCCTTCAACTGGAGGATAAGAATCTCCATCATTATAGTAAAAAAAATTGCCTCTTATTTTCTGCATTAAACTATGCTTGTAGAAGGTGGAAGAATATTTGGTTTGGTCTATTGGAATAACATCACAGTTTTGATTTTCATTTCATATTAATGCTTAAAGAACAAGTGAGATTAATTAGAGTAATCCCTTATTACAAGGCATTTCTTCTTCTTAGACAAGCCATAATTCTTCATGCTTGTCAATCATTTATTTTCTGCTGTTCGTAGGAGATCATGGTTCAATCGACTATCTGCTGATAATGTGGTTCTGGGATTGATCATAGCCAATGCAGCCGTTTTTATGTTATGGAGGATTGAAGATCAAAAGTTTATGATGGAAAATTTTATGGTGGGTCCTTTGTTTCTTGATTAAATGGTACCAAGTATCAGGAATAATTGACACCACGCAGATTTTGTTTACTAAACTCATTAGGTGCTGCCCTCTCCTTAAAGTGCTGGATGCAGAGGCTAACCCTTGACAATTCTTAATAGAAGTGCAACATTTAGCTACACTATAAGCATAGTTTTTCGCATTATCGATGAAAGAATTCTTCAGTGGAAAAAATGTTTATTTTCAGAGTATGCAGGCTAATTTTCTAGCTGTAAATTGTCATGTGACTATAGAATAGAGAATCCAAGAGGAATTCTTTGAAGAATGGCACTTAAAAGATGACTCAGTGTTTTAAACTCCATTGCCTACTGACTCATTTGATGTGCCCTGAGCAGATTTCATTGGACAATTTCAGAAGTGGGCGTATTCACACCCTTGTTACTTCAGCATTCAGTCATATTGATATTGGGCACATTGCATTTAACATGATTGGACTTTACTTCTTCGGGACAAATGTATGTTCACATTCCTTTGCATTTTTTCTTTGTTACAACCTTTTGTTCTGTTAACCACTGCTGTTGAGTTGGTTACTTTTTTATGATTTGAAACCTGACGAGTTTGGAGAATGCAAACCATACAAAGTATCATTATATTCCTTTGTTATGACTTTCATTCAAAGTTACACTTAAATATGTTATCTAGAATGATAAGTCACTGATAGGTTCTAGATTCCAACATTCTTGTGCTTTATCATTGGTCCTGCAGATTTTTTTTCTGGTATAGGCTGTTAATTTTTCACCAATTATATGTATGATGGATGGTTCATTATAGCAGATACTTTGTATAAACTATTACCTTTAATTATTATAGACTTTGTACTGGCTAGTGAAATCCAATGCTTCTTGAATATGATAAAATGTTTTCGTTCGTGCTAATTGTTTAAATATATTGCTGAAAGTCCATAATTGAAATTGAGCAAATAAAATTTTCAAAAGGAGAAGAAATAGTTTTTTTCATATTGAGACTCAATCAACCCAAAACCAATTTAGGATGGGATATTTAAAAATATTCTAGCAAATTATTGCATTCTAGATTCTTCTCCAGTAATCGTGATGATATTATCTTATAACTTGCAACAATAAAATTTCCAAAATAGTTTGCACATGCAGCATGTGTCTATCTTGTTTTTGCGCATTTTCTGTTGGACAAAGTATTCTTTATCAGTCCTAAAAAATGTATTTGGCTGTGCTGTCTTTTGTTCTTTTATTTCTTACTGCCCAGATTGCAAGGACTTTTGGACCTGAATTCTTGTTGAAGTTGTATCTAGCTGGAGCAATTGGTGGCTCAGTGTTCTACTTGCTGCACCATGGCTACATGGATTTATCATCGAAGGTACAATAGTCCTAGCTACAATTCCATTATGCTCTGTTATGAAGCAAGTTATGGGAATGATTACTTTGATGGTTTTTATTTTATGAAAATGTGCTTCACAGGAATGTAGATTTTGACATATTTTTTACTACAGGTTAAACTATTTAACCTGATTTTTTATGAAGTTAACTAACAGAATAATATACGGTTGTGCGGATGATGACTTGAAAATTCCATTCCATGTGTTAAATAAAAACACATGTAATTTGTGTACTATTTGATTGTTACTGTTGGAATTCTATTTTTAGGATGCAATGATTTAATGATTTTGGCTAACCAGAAATCTTTGACTCTGTTCCCTATTTTTGCTATCTGCAGGGACAGGGAATGTGGGCGAGGGATTCTTCAAGGACTCCTGGATTGGTATGCTTTTGTAACTCTTTTTTATCAGATTTCTCTTCTTTCTATTTAATTTTTTTCTTCAATTATTCAAGTCAAACGATGCTTGAATCCTTGTCCCTTGACTACTCTCATCATTAGTATGACATTACTGTTCATTAGGATTGTTCCTCTGATACTTTGACCCTGTGAACTAATTAATAAATAGCTAGTCGACAGTTAAATGATTGAAATTAAGGAAAATTTATCATGAAATTTGACAAATGCCAACAATAAATTCAGTGTGGCATTTTTTGGTGGCAAAATTGTTTCACTTCCTGTTATATATTTTTTAAATTAGTTTCTTGACTCAGAATAATGAACAGCTTCTCCTCTCATTTCTGGCCACTTTTCTGTGTTTGTTCCAGAGATAGGAGGAGAGTAACAAAACCTGGATCAGTTTTTCATCATCAAAGGTTGACTAACGAGTATGCTTGTGTCGTTTAGGGGGCTAGTGGGGCCGTCAATGCTATCATGTTGCTCGATATATTCTTGAATCCAAGAGCTACTCTATACTTCGATTTTATCATACCAGTTCCAGCAATCTTACTGGTAGGCTCCTTTCAATGAACAAACTTTTTTTTTTTCAACCCAAGAAAGAAGTTTATTCAAGCTCATTTTCAGATGCTTACCATATTATTTTTGACAACTGTCATTCTAGGGTATCTTTTTAATTGGGAAAGATGTGTTGAGGGTAATGGAGGTACATGGATATTAATCCTATGATTTTTTTCCCTTCCTTTTACAAATCTTTTTTTGAAAGATTTCGACCCAAAGCAAGCTAAAATGCCGGGTTTCACTTTTGTTTTTGCAGGGAAACAGTAACATCTCAGGATCAGCTCACTTGGGAGGTGCCGCAGTTGCAGCTATAGCTTGGGCTAGAATTAAGCGAGGACGCTTCTGACTACTGGATAAATCTACTAATTTCTGATTCAATCTCTGGTTGACCAATAGGCATTCCTTTCCAAATTTATTGCGTCTTGGGTTGCCTTACATATTGATTGTTAGTAGTGATAAATTTACCATATTTCCTGACACTGTTCATGCCTTAGTATTGGTTAAGAGTTTGAAGTCTCACACTCTTCATCTCCTTTTATCTCCCTGTTGACAGGAAGAAAAATAGATGAGAAGACAATGTGGGGTCTTCCCTCTGCTAAGCTTGAGCTGTGAATAACTTGGTTTATGGGGCTAGGCTTGCAAGTTTTTAGTTTTGATTGATATCCAAAACACTAGTGGAATCTTGGCAGATGGGAGAGACGATTCAATGTTATAAAAATAGGCCTTCCTCATGAACAACCAGAGCAGTGCCACTCTATTTAATTTCTGTCAGCAAATGAATAGGAAAGCCAACTAATCTATAAGCGTGAGAATACAGCTTCCTCAA
>Ga0325414_1003433_pt1 | contig 16460 bp, 11 predicted proteins | sample PopdelMetagenome_8_FD_206183 | JGI IMG/M metagenome (GOLD analysis project Ga0325414, IMG submission 206183) | Populus deltoides microbial communities from Bellville, Georgia, United States - Leaf-PdKOR-R3 | ecosystem: Host-associated > Plants > Phyllosphere > Phylloplane/Leaf | place: USA...
AAAAAAAATAAAAAATAAGAATAAATTGAATGAAAAAAAATAAAATTGAGGTGTTTATTAATCGAATTGATAATAATATTCAGTAGAGTGGGAGAATTCGGTAAAAGCAAAACTGTGGTGTCTCAAATGGCAGAAGTTACCGTGAGAGTCAATTAACAAATAATTACATGAAAATATCACACTTGATTTGAGGCTCATCCTTATCACACGTAAGCTCTTTTGTAGCCCTTTTGCCATTTTATTCTTGTCTTTTGGAATCCTTGCCTTTTTTTTTTTCTTGAAATTGCACACCGTTCCTTTCTTGTGGTTCAGCATATATTTTTTTTAAATATATTAAAATAAAATATTTTTTTATTTTTTAAAATTTATTTTTAAATTTAGTATATCAAAATGATTTAAAATACATACTAATAATAAATAATTTAATTTGTTTTTAAATATTTTCCACGGCAAAAATAAACAAAAACTGTCTCTTCAACTAAACCAAAATGGCACAACATTTTTCCACCGCAGAAACCAACAAACGGTCTTTTCAACCAAACCAAAATAGCACTTTATTCCTGTCTCTTTTTTTTTTGGGCCTGCAATATTTAGTCACCTCAGTAGAAAGAGGCGAGTCCACTCCACTGCGCTCAATCTCGAATCCACTCTCCAACAATGGACCAATTCCAGGAGTCAATGGTGTGAAGTACGAGGATGCCATCTCTTTCGGTCTCTATCCTCCTCCAGTAATTCTGGCATGAATTGGGTTGTATCCTCCTCCAGTAACAGCAGTGACTATCATGTATGAACCCTTCAATAGTGGCTCAAATGCTAATCCAGAACAGTTGTATTCTTAATGTTTTCCATCTGAATCCAAATGTTTGTTTAGAGATATCCAAAAGCTATTTGAAAAAGAAATATAAATTTGAATCTCAAAAGGTCAAGAGCACTACGGGCCTTAAGAATGTGCCACCCCTCTGTCACTGTTGATAGTGTTCTTCAACTTCAACAGTGCCCATAATTTGAGGCATTATTTCCTTCCTCAAAGAACAAGATATATAAAGTGCTTTGGTGTTTTAGAGGCTGTACGCATGGAATGAAATGTTCTAGGTCCAAGCTGACCCTCTCCAACACAAGCAATTTTCACCTCAAGAAACATGACTGGCTTTCCCACATCTATCAAAGAGTTTCACCCATTTTTCTTCCCTCCTCAAGCTTAAATTATCAGACCACTTTACTGTTTGGAATGTACCGAGGGCAAAAAAGAGGAACAGAGTTGAGATAGGTGGCAAGGTTGTTGTGGACGAGGAATAAAAACCCACTTTAGAAAATGTGCCTTACCTTCAAGAGGTGGGGAATGACACATGTACCACGGCATATTGAACACCACACCCCATTAATCATAGACACTTACAGTCTCTCTCTCCTCCTTCTGTGTCTCTCATGCAAAGACAAAGCATAAGTTCTTGCTAATGTATCACACTTTATGCTCTTTTCAGATATGGCAGAGGAAGGAGATCGTAGGAACTACTATAGTGCTACTAGTTCTAATAATTGTTCACCTACTATAGGCACTGACACACCAATAATGGCAACTCCTTTGAGGAAAGTGTGTGCCAGAATTCTGGGTTTCGCCAGTTCTTGCAGAAAGAATACAGCTCCTTACGGTAGAAGGATTTTCTATAGAGATGTTGAACAAGATGAGTTCCAGTATGGAAACACTCACTGTCTCTCCTCTTACTACAGTGTTTTTGTAGTTCGCCTGGCTATCATGGTTGGTCTATTCTCTCTCTTTCTTTGTACTGTTGTATTCCTTATAACCTCCATCACAGAATTATGAAAAAATCAATCAAGTTTATTGATCAATTCAGTAACATTAGGCACAAGAACATTGGGAGAAATGGGATAAATTAGCAATGGTTGTTTAGTCCAGATGGGGAAAGTAATGACGACTCAGGTTCTAATCCTACCCTTGCTATATAAAGAACTGGAAAGTGAAATTGAAATGGAATTCATTGCCTATGTCAACTGGATAAGCCTTTCTCTTCCAAAATCCTTGCTTCATATTCAATCTTCGTTTATGTTACATGATTATGGTAAGAAACTATGAACTGGCAATCAGAGAAGTTTTTTGTATGCCAGAAACTGCTGTTTTGGTCAATGAGCACGTTGTCAATTTTCTGTTAATGACCTTTTGCAGGCCATGCTCGCAATTTTGATTGGTCTGCTAACAATACTAACATGGCATTTCACAAGAAGCTATACAAAAAAGTCGTTGGATACCTTAGCTTCTGGCCTTCGATATGAAATTCTGCAACGCCCGATACTAAGAATGTGGAACATTTTGAATTCCACAGCTGAAATAACTGCAGCCCAGGTTAAGCTATCAGAGTATGTAATCAGACGGTACAGCAAGCCGACCAATCAAGCAGAGCAAGTGGAGGTTGTTGAGTTTATGATGATCTTAAAGTGCTGCCAAATCTGATTATAGAATTAGTCGCTGGATTATTTTGAATTGTTGTATTTAACTCGTCTTTCCTTCTGTTTTTTCTACAGCTGTATGAAGTGATGAGGGATATAACATGGGCACTGTTTGCCAGCCGAAAAGCTCTCAATGCAATAACCATAAATTATAGAAATGGTTTTGTCCAGGCTTTCCACAGGGATCATAGGAGTAACAACACATTCTACATCTACTCTGATCTTGTGAACTACTCAATCAATGCCAAGGGACCTTATGATACAAACATGTTCTCGTCGCATCAAGCATGGGATGATCAATCCATCCACAGTAACTTTTCAGCAATTTGGTATCGTGAACCACTTGATCCTATCTCAGGTGAAAAGAAAGGGAAAGCAAGTCCAATTCCACCAGATGATCTTATCAATATCGCAGGCCTTTCACAAGTACCTGATGGTGTGGCTTCATGGCATGTGGCAGTAAGCAAGTATACAGATTCACCTCTGCTTCAAGCAGCATTGCCTGTGTGGGATGCTTCCAATAAAAGCATCGTGGCCGTTGTAGGTGTTACTACTTCTCTCTACAGTGTTGGCCAATTGATGAGAGAGCTTGTTGAAGTCCATAGTGGATACATATATTTGACCTCTCAAGAGGGTTATTTACTGGCAACTTCCACAAATGCTCCTCTACTAACAAACTCAACAACAAGACCAAATCTTATAATGGCTGTCGATACTGAGGAACCAATTATAAGAATGGGAGCTCGATGGCTGGAGAAAGTCTATGGAAACAAGTTAACTCCAGGTCAAATTGTTCAAGTGGAGAACGCAAAACTTGGCAACCAACAATATTACATCGACTCGTTTTTTCTAAATTTAAAGAGACTCCCTATCGTAAGTATCAACCCGACTGATGTTATATAGAATTGAATTTCTTTTAAATTCCTCATTATGCCCAAGTAGAATGAAAAACAGACTAAAATGATCTTGTTAATTTTATTTGATTTTATGCTTATTGTTCGTCTTAGCATTTAGCAAGCTACTACAATTTGTACAGGTGGGGGTGATCATCATTCCAAGAAGATATATAATGGGAAAGGTAGATGAGAGAGCATTCAAAACATTGGTTATACTCATTTCTGCATCTCTATGCATCCTAGTCATTGGATGTGTCTGCATTTTGATTCTCACTAATGGAGTATCAAAGGAGATGAAACTAAGAGCAGAACTGATAAGCCATCTTGATGCAAGGAGAAGGGCAGAGGCATCAAACAACTACAAAAGTCAGTTTCTGGCTAACATGAGGTAAATGACTTCTTGTCACAATAGGAATCTGTTTATGAGCTTAAATATTCAATTAGGCCCCTCAGATTTGGATGACTTCCACAAAGTTTGAGTACCCTGAAGATGTTTTTTGTTCTTGAGCATTAACGGAAGTAAATATTCGTTTCATTTTTGAACTACAGTCACGAATTGAGGACTCCTATGGCTGCAGTGATTGGCCTGCTGGACATTCTTATCTGTGATGACTGTCTCACAAATGAACAATATGCAACTGTTACGCAGATCAGAAAATGCTCCACAGCTCTACTCCGGCTTCTTAACAACATACTGGATCTTAGCAAGGTGAGATACTAACAATAGCCAGGCAATTGTGAACACTTCTAACAGTGACAAAGATGTTAAGATGGTTGCTAAACCAACACAAACCAGAACATCCAATGCTCAATAAGTCACAGAAAGTCATTTTCACGAACCATTTCGAAATTATACAGGTTGAATCTGGAAAATTGGTTTTGGAAGATGCTGAGTTTGACTTGGGAAGGGAACTTGAAGGACTTATTGACATGTTCTCTGTTCAGTGCATTAACCACAATGTTGAGGCTGTTTTGGATCTCTCTGGTACGTGCTTAATAATTTTTACTGTTCATTAACTATCATGTATCAATCACATGATCATTAACCTCTTTCTATTTCTGATGTTCATTGCTATTTACATTTTCTGTATGCAGATGATATGCCGAAATTAGTTCGAGGAGACTCTGCCAGAGTTGTTCAAATATTTGCAAATCTGATAAGCAATTCTATAAAGTTTACGACAAGTAAGTTCATCAATTGCACTGCTAACTTTCCTAGATTTTATCATGCGTAACAGAAAACTGTAATTGAACAAGGGACAAACTCATCTCATTATGATCAAATAACAATGTGTATTCAACTTCATCTTGCATAACTTAACTCTCAAAAATGACTTTCAGCGGGTCACATTATTCTGCGTGGTTGGTGTGAGAACTTCAATACATATAATGACGCACGGTTTCATCTAGATCAGAAGAAAATGCGCTGTGCACCTAAGCCAAAACTTAGGCAACAAGGGAATCATACGAAGAAGGCCTGGAAGAAGGACAACAAAACGATTCTTTGGTTTGAAATTGATGATACAGGCTGCGGTATGAACCTCAAAAAATGTCGGAAACCATATAAAAATCTCTTCCATTTATGTAGTATTTCTAACAATGTTTTTCTGCGTATCTGCAGGAATTGATCCAAGCAAATGGGAGTCTGTATTCGAAAGCTTTGAACAAGCTGATCCATCAACAACTCGATTGTAAGTAGATGAAACAAGTTTTAACTGGCCACAACTGGTTTGATTCATCGATTGAATATTTTACCTAAGTTGTATTGAAGTTGATACTTGATAGTTGAACTGCCAAAATAGGCATACGAATATTTTAAGCAAATCTAAGATCCATAACTGAATTTCTTACATATTCTGGTTTTTAACAATTCTCCATTTCAGGCATGGCGGCACTGGTCTTGGACTATGCATAGTTAGAACTTTGGTGAGTAAACTCCACATTCATATAAGATTCCGAAGCATTAAACAGAAAATCAAATTAAATATGCACACAAACAAACAAAGATTCCCGGACTCTGCAAAGATTATCTTTAGACTACCAGCTGCATGCCTAAAACTTAATTAGATAAAGGTCCTAGTAATGTTTAGGTACTCGTGTACAGCTATTAACTAATATCTTGCAGAATTTTTGAAGAGAAAAATTACCATCCTAATCCTTTTTATGCTTCCAAGTCTATAGCAGCTTACTGTGATTGACTTCTTTAACTTTTCCTAATTGTTGGGGAGGACAGGTTAACAAGATGGGTGGAGAAATAAAGGTTGTGAAGAAGAATGGATCCGGAACTCTAATGCGACTATACTTGCTTCTCAATACAGCTGCAGATGGTGCAGACCTACAATGCCAAGTAGATTTTTCCAGTCAAAATATCGTGGTGAGTAAGCTTGCTTTTTAAAAAACAAATTGTAAGCTTCTTCTTCGTCAATGTTTTGATGATATTTTACAGATAATGTTTTTTAAAAAACACCCGGGCTTGTTACTCTCTCCTCAGCAATCACCAAATCCTGCGTGCTTATATTTCATAACTGTAATTGTAGGTTCTGTTGGCACTATATGGCAGCATGGGCAGAGTTATTATGTCCCAATGGTTGCATAAAATTGGATTGGCCACTTTAGGAGTTTCTGATTGGAATGAACTGACACAAGTTCTTCGGAAACTCTTTTATGTCAGAAGACGTGAGAATGGCTTTGATGTTAATTGTTCTTTGAATGAACCATTAAAATCTGAAGTGCTTAATATTGAAGACATGAAGGACCCTATATTCATCATAGTTGTTGATATAGGGTTGCTTGACTTGAGCACAGACATATGGAAGGAACAAATTAACTTCGTCGATAAATTCTCTGGAAAAGCCAAGTTTGCATGGATGCTCAATCATGATACTTCAAATGCAATAAAGATGGAGCTTCGCAAGAAGGGGCATTTGCTGATGGTTAATAAACCGCTTTACAAGGCCAAAATGATTCACATTTTGGAAACTGTCATAAAGGAGAAAGATCTTGAGAATCAAAAGGAAAGTTCGAATGCTGCAAGAGCTACGACGAAGGATGGTGACATGCATGAATGTCTTGAGATTGATTCCACTCATTTTGACACTGCCAGCTCTGAAGAATCTGATACGGCTGAAATGGGCAAATCCAATTCTCCAAGCATATTTCATCTCAGAGAAAAACAAAAGGAAACAGAAAAGATCGCAACTGAATCACAGTGCCAATCATTTAAGAAGTGCTTAGTTGAATTGGCTGATGTTGATGCAGAAGCAAGAGAAGATCCATGTCAAATTAGGCCCAATTTACCAAGTACCCTATATGGAAAAGATATGCTAGTCTGCAACAATCAAGCACCCTTCTCAACTGCAACTCAAAATGAGAGTTCTAAACACGAAGAACGAATTTCAGAAAGCAGTAGTCATAAAGAACAAGGCAATTCATATTCAAGCAAAGCAGGGAATCAACAGAAGGCTCTTGATGGCTTACGGATTCTGCTTGCAGAAGATACTCCTGTTCTTCAGAGAGTTGCAACCATCATGCTAGAAAAAATGGGGGCTAAAGTTATTGCAGTCGGAGATGGACTGCAAGCAGTAGAAGCTCTAAATTGCGTTTTGAGTGAAAAGGATCTCAAAAGGGAATCCCCTGGAGATGATGGAGAGAGAGGTTTACAAACTGATATTCAGGAATCCCCACCATATGACTTGATCCTAATGGACTGTCAGGTAAGAAATGATAACAGAAAGTGATAAATTTGTTCTGTCTAACATTGATCATGCACTTAAATTTAGTCTATAAACTAATTCTGATTGATTTTGTGCCAGATGCCAAAGATGGACGGTTATGAAGCAACAAAAGCTATAAGGAAATCAGAAGCAGGAACTGGCTTCCACATTCCCATTGTTGCATTGACAGCCCACGCAATGTCGTCAGATGAAGCCAAATGCTTGGAGGTTGGCATGGATGCTTATCTAACAAAGCCAATTGACTACAAGTTGATGGTTTCCACCATTCTATCACTCACTAAAAGAACAACCTAACCTTTCTTGTCACTTGCCATGCAAAAGCTAACCACAGAATGGCAGCACTATAAAAGCAATATAACATGCTAGTCAAACGTACAAGTATATATTACCCCTTTGTCCTTGTAGTTTTTTAGATCAAGGGTTTTTGTTTCGTTTTCAAGTTCTTGTTTGCAATAACATAATAGTTGTACAGCTTGTAACTCACGGTTTTAGGCCCTTGATTTTGTATTGCATGCAACTTATAGAGTTAAGAATTCCGAAAAAAAGAAAAGACATGAAGATCTATACTTAGTCTCTCTGATTCAAGAAAGGATGATACTAGAATTAACATCCAATCAATCAGATTTGGTTGTTCTCATGTTTGAAAGGAACATGACTAGTCGAGTTCCTTGTCGGACATGAGAGAATTCGGAAGGTGAAAATGAAGCACAAATGTCGACAAACAACACCATAATGTACTTCTAGTAGGTACGCCATGCCTGCCGACTTAAAGAAATGATGTCACTTTGGTCCAGATAGAACAGAAGGCAGCAATCGAGTAAATTCTGCAAACATTGTCTTTAATAGTGGACTGGATAATTTGTAGTCTAGGTTACTTTCAATTTCCATAACACCTTCCAAAACATCAATCACAGCTGAAATAGAACTGCTAAACCACATCCTTCAATTTTCCTCAGAAAAACTCTCCAAGAATTTGGAGGGAGTTGGACAGGTAGAAGCTGGTAGATTTATATAAACTCATAACATAGCAGAGAAAGTGTGTGTTTGGTATTGCGGTAGCTGTTGTGGTTGTGGTTTAAAAAAAGTTGTTTTATAAAAAGTAATTTTAATTGAGATTGGTTTGAAAAAATAGGTGTTTGGTTAAAACTATGGTTGAAATTGAGATTGAATAAAAAGTAGTTTAATATGTTTGGTTAAGAATGCTTTTGAAATTAAAGTTATAAAATAATTTTAATATATATATATATATATATATATTAAAATTGATGGTTTTTAATTTAAATGTTGTAGATTTAACTATTGCTATTACTTTATGAAATAAATAATACTTTATATAAAATATTTTTTATTATGCCATTAAACTATCTACAATTCCATTACGTACAAAATTCATTCGACAAGAACTACAATTTATATAATTTTTTGATCGTGCAATAAAATTAGATAAAATATTATCAGGAATAAAATTGATTTAATATTACAGTGCGAGTGAATTTAATTTGCTCTATACTAGTTTTTCGGAAAAAAAAAATATTGTTTACATGACAATGAAAAAATAGTTTTTTTTTTTTAAAAAATATATACAAAAACTATACACACTGATGAATGAATGAATGAAAAAAAGAAGAAGCACTCGAACAGTGCAAGTGAATTGCACTGTGCACGCGACCACAAAATTTCAAAAAGCAGCCAGGAGCTGCTTCGCCAAATTCGCGTGCAAAACATGAATTGACATGGGCCCCATCAAAATTAAATAGCGTTTTTGATATAACTAAACATCATGTTTGTTGTGGTTGCTTCAAACGCAGAAGCAACCACGCAAACAAATGGCAGTGAGAAACATTATCCGGCTTCCAAGGAATCTTCGTGAATTCCGAGCCGGTTAGATAGAGTATCTTATGGAAACCAGCTCTTAGAGGAGGGAAAATCAAAAGGTTGTCATATGGGAAGTTGTAAAGGATCATCTTTTACACTTTATGGAATTAGTTTAGGTCATTTCAGGTTGGTTATTTTCTATGTCTGGTTGAGTAGGTGAGGTAAGGACTTTGGATTCTTCTTTTAGAAGGTGAAGGTTCAGAACTGCTTGAAAGATCATTATTAATATTATTAACATGTAATAAAAGAGTTTGGCTTTTCATTGTATGAATAGTGAAAAGCCAATCACTGTTTCACTTTGACTTTTAAAGGTATTGAGTATTTTTTTTAATTTTATATATTTTTTAATTTTATTTTTTAATATTAAATTTATTAGGTATAAGATTTTATAATTTATTTTAATTTATATTTTATGGAGGTATCACAATCTTATGACGTGGATTATTTTGATAATTTTTTTGTTTATTTTTTAATTATTTTTTTTCAACTTCATCCTTTAAAATTAGGTTAATTGAGAATTAAGTTTTATAATTTTTTTCGATTCATTTTCTATAGACTTATTCTAGTCTTCTCACCCGGGTTGACTCGAGTCATTTTTTATATGATTTCTTTACAATTTAATCTTTTAAAATTGGGTTGATTGAGAATTGAGATTTATAATTTTTTTTATGGGTTATCACGGTCTTATGACCCAAGTTGTGGGTTAGGCCGGTTGACTCAAGTTTATTTTGTCTTTTTAGTTGATTTCTTTTTAATCTCATCTTTCAATATTAGGTTGATTAGCTATTAAGCTTCATAATTTGTTTTGGTTTGTATTCCATGAGGGTATCTCGGTCTCATGATTCGAGTCACGAGTTCAGTCGATTAACTCAGGTGGTTTTTGTGTTTTTTTTTAATTTCTCCCTTTAACATAAAGTTGATTAGAAATTGAGTTTCATAATTTGTTTCAATTTGTTTTATATGATGTTATCCTAGTCTTATGATCCATTTTGACTGGTTAACCCTAGTTGACTCGACTTATTTTTTTAGTTGAGTTTTTTTTTTAATTTTTTCATTCAATATCAGGTTAATTGAGAATTGAGTTTAATAATTTTTTTATCTTTTTTCTATAAGGTTATAAAGTTTCCTGACCTAAGTAGCGGATTTAACAAGTTAACCCGAGTTGATATAATGTATTGTTTTTTCAATATTTAAAAAAAGATGTTATGATTTTTTTTTAAGTCAAACTATATTTTTATCAATCATTTGGGTTGTCTTTGAATATATCAAGATGACCAAGTCACATCAGGGCAATCCCTATATAATTTAATTTTTTTCTTCTAAAATACACATTAACAACACTTAAATATTTCTTTTACATTAAGAAAATGATTCAACCCACAATATAAAGTAGACAATCATCTAGTCATATTATCTAAAGTAGCAGGAGAAGAAAGATTAAGAATGAAAGTTCTAAGTCAGAATCATCTAAGAAGTCTAGGTTTTTGTCCCCATCTCACCCATCTTGAAAAATGGTCAAAATGAAAACTAAAAATGAGAAAACAAAAACGTACTAAATGGTAGTTGGAAGAAGCAATGGACACATGAGAAAGTCAAAGAGAAATTGGTTAGTCGTGATAAAGGAAAGTAAGTAAAAGAGGAAGCGAGAGGATGAAATAAGAAAGGAAGAAAGAAGGATTAATAGAAAGGTTTTTTCTTGTGTCTCAAATTAGCACGGTAAATGTGAAATATTGACGGAATAACATTATTTAAAAAAGATTTGATGAAATAGTATACTTCGACCTTGTCGCACTTTTAACGTGGGACAAGGTGAAAGTTGAATCTAGTTGTACTAACTAGTCGACTGTTTTTCATAAAAACCAAAATTTTATAAACTTTTTCTTATAAATATGTTATATATATCTTTATCTAACTTTTACACTAAAAAATAGACTCCAATTAAAATTTCAAAAAGTTATTATTCAGACAGTAGTTGTCTACTGTTTTTCAATGTCAACGATGTAGTCGGGCTTGTAATAACGAGTGATTCTGAGCATTCAGGTGTGAGTCTGCCATAACTAAATGAGAATCTGTCCTAAACAGATTACGTGGATGGTCTAACAGATGTATTTATGGACTAATGAGACATGTATGGGTCAAAGATGTATTTATGATTGCGCCAGACCAGAATAATGAATCAAAAGGGCCATTACTTTTATTTTATATATCTCTCTCTCTCACACACACACAAATAGCTCAAATATATTCATTTATATCACACACACACACACACACACAAATAGCTCAAATATATAATATTACTCTTTTATTTTATATTGAATATCTAATTATATAATATTACTTGAATAATAAATACCCAAAACTCGATGCAATGTGTATAAATATCTAATTTTTTTATGCAATGAATATGTGGTAGGGGTTCTCTCAGTTAGCTGGTTTATAAGATTAATAGGGCAAAATAGAAAAAAAAAAGTCACTAGCTAGTTTTATAGTAACTAAAAGCTCTAATTGGTCTTTAGAGTTTCTTAGATAAAGGGGCTGATTACACTAAAAAATATATTAAAATCACCCCAAAATATCTTATCTAAAATAAACTACTTTACGTTTGTTGTAATAATAAAATACTCATATGATGCTTCCATGTTAAAAAAAATACTCATGTGTGTGTATGTTGTTAAAGGTGATAGACTATCCAGACTTAAAATAATAATTCGAGATCCAGTTCCAACAAAAGAGCCTAATCCTCATCTTTAAAGTGTGGATCTTTACATGGTCATATTGACTTAGCCCAAATCCTCTCATAAAGATAGAGAGAAATATGTTACAAGAGTGATATTTACTGTTAGATATTACAAAGAAAATATTTATATGATTTGTATTAATAAAAAACAAAGACACAACTTTCAAAGACAAGATCTTTTTAAGGATCTTACCATTCATATGTTGGTTATTTGATAAAAAGATTAGGGATAAAAATTATATATATTTTTTTAAAAAATAAAAAATCTCAACATCGAAGGGCATCTTACCATCGATAGGGTTGATTCATTGACAAAAATGAAAATGAAATAGTTTTTTTTAAAAGACAATCAACACATGATGATACAAAGAAAAAAAAATCACATATAATAACGTCACACAGACTTGAAAACACTTTAAATATAAAAATCACTCAAATAAATATCTAAATAATAAATGGAAGAAAAAAATAACATCTTTAAGCTTAAAGACATGAAGAAAAAAAACACAAGAAAAAATAGCGATGCGTGCCATACACGTGCTAGGAGTTTGGAAAACAGAATCAGTTGTGGTGTGTGTCTGACTAACGCTGGAAGCAAGGCAAGTTGTGGGTGGTATATTACACACTCTGATGACTGGAAGGGTGTGTGACCTACTAGATCGGGTGCACCACCTCTTCATCTACCTCTTTGCATTAGCAGTGTGGTTCATCGTTGTTCATGGTGAGAGACAAGGGCGGAGGCATGTTAAAAGCTTGGGTGGCTATAGTCCAAGTCAAGATTTTATCAATATTTTTTTGACTAGTTTTATGTAAAACAAATTCGTAATTCTCGATTGAGTTATCAAAAAATTCTGAAATTTATGTGGAGCCTTCTAATATGATGTTTTAGCTTAGGTTAAAATTTCAAAATTTTTGAAGAAATTTAAAAATTTGATGAAAAATCACAATTTGACCAGTTTTACATTATTAGATGTAATTTTCAATCCGACCATCAGATTGAGCTGAAATTTTACGAGGGATCTTAAAATATATTGAATAAAATTTTGTTAAAATTTTAGGATGAATAGAGCTTGATAGTGCTAACAAAAAAAATGACCGTCAAATAAAAGCAAAACAACTCTTTAAGAGTAAAATGATTATTTGCTATTAAAAAATAAAACAAATCAGCTCTTCCTTTCTTTTGATATATTGCTGACTGGGCAGAAGCAGAATAGGAAAAGAAAGAAAAGAAAAGGAGAGAGAGAAATAGAGAAAAGTAAGGGAAAAACATAAAAAAAATCTAAGAAAAAAAAAGAAAAGTTAAAGAATAACCTTGTAAACTTACAAAGTCCAACTTATATAACACTAATCTAAGGAAGAATCAAGTGAAGGAAGGAGGAATTGAAAGAGGAAAAAAAATTAATTACTTTATTTTCCAGTTGACATGAGATTGTTATTTTATCTCGGTTGAGGGGTTGTTATAATATCGATTCAGATTCGATTATAGATGAATTATATTTCACAAAACATCGAAGGATGCAACTTTAATAGTAAGTTTATTTTTACTTTCACTTTAATTTTATGTACTTTCAAATTTATTTTTTAATATTTTGGATAGTGTATTTGAATTAAAACGTTACTATTAACTTTAAAAATTCATGTATATAAATTAATAATTAATCTTAAAAAATATTTATATATTTATTTAATAGCGCATGATAGAAAAAATTCCTAACTCCGATTTTGATGGAAGATCAAGCATCAGGAAGCTTTGGTAAGTCTCTTTTCTCTCTCTACTTGTTGGTCATTGCTGAGGTTGGTTCTGGTGTGCTAGCTTCATCTACGAGGAAGGAGAGAGACATGACTAATGTGAGGTGTTGGTTGTTATGGTTACTCTCGCCACTGCTTTGTTCGGATTCTAATGGGGTGAAGGGTGGTTGATCTAGTTTGATATCTTTTTTTGACCGGAACTTCTTTTGCCCCTTTTTTTTTTTTTGGCGTGGGTTTGATTTTTTGCATAAGGATTTTTATCTCTTTTCTATGGGGTGTTTTTGTGTCTCCGGCACACCTGGTTTGCTAATTTGTTCTCTATTTATATTAGGGTTTTTGTCAAAACAAGAAAAATCAAAACACAAATATTTTTACATTATTTTTTTCATGAATGAGATCTCTTTGTACAATTATTTTCCAATCTTGTTTGAATCTTTATTTATATTTTCTATTTAGTTATTTTTATTTTTATTTTTATTATGTTAAGAATAAACATCAAAATAACAAAATAATTGATAGAATACAAATATAGTATAGGAATCCGATATTGTGGATATCCATTGTTATCCGTCACAAAATCAAAAATAAAAATACAAAAAAAGAAAAAAAGTTATTTTAAGTAATAACAATACATGAAAATTTTAAAGAAAAACACTATCAAAATTGATGCGGTGAACAAAAAGGACATTTATCTTAATTTGTGAGAGCAATATTACGAAGAGTTTGACATAACAACTTGGATTCTCCCGGAATATTGGAGCTTTTTAGAAGACGAAAAATCATAACATATCTTATTTTATAGTAAAAAAACAGAAGACTATAGCTCCAAATATAGGTTAATTTAGTAAACGTACTTCCCTACCAAATGACCGGCCGTACGTATATTGGGGCAAAAGTTTGGAAGATCAACGACACAACACTACAACGCCAATGATTGGTATTGCAAGATTCAACAAACCCTAGCGTCCGGAATTCCAATTGATACTCGTTCACTTCTCAATGCCAAGTCAATGTCTTTTGCGATGTTTTGTGAGTCAACTGAGATACCAAGCAGTCCTCTTCTAGCAAACCCAGAACAATAAAGGCCATTTTTTCCTTTCCAGATGTTAGGGAAGCAGAGTTTTGGCATTCCACTTCCATCAAAAAGGTCTTGGCCACCCTGCAACGACGATGAAAGACATTTTTAGAAGCTAATTAACCAAGATTAGAGCACACGGTGTCAACATATTTTTGAAAAATAAATGCAATACCTTGAGCCAGTGTCTCACAGTACTTTTGTAGCCAGTAGCGAAGATAATGGCATCAAATTGTTTAACTTCCCCATTGGCAAACTCGATTTTGCTTCCTTGGATGCCTCTTATGGATGGAAATACCTAGAGGTCATAATTAGTGTCATCATTGAAATACAACAAAATGATCATCTGTTATGGAAATTAATTAAGAGCTAGTTTTGTACGTAAATTTAACATTTACCTGAACCTCTTTTCTTCTAATCTTTTCCACAGCCCCAACATCGATTGTAGGGGTTCGACCGACTCTTTGTTTTATATAAAACGGTCCTCTTGTGGGTCTTGGAAAGCCGTAATTTGAAATATCTCCATGCTTCAGCTTGTTTAGTAAGACAACTATGAAGTCCACTATGTTGCATGGGACGCCAAAGCTCAACAAACGCATACCAATATACACAATATTTGTGGTGAGGACATGCACTGGACTGCGAGCAACGATCGAAGTCTTGACGCCCCAGTTTGATAAATCATAAGCGATCTCCATTCCTGAATTCCCACAACCAACAACTAATACAGCTTTGCCCTTGTATTTTTGGCCATTTTCGTACTTGCTTGAGTGAATGAACTCTCCACCAAAACTATCAAGCCCGGACACCTCAGGAATAAACCCTTCACTATTCTCACCGGTTGCGACCACAAGAAACTTTGCGACGTATTCTTCATGCACGTTTAGATCTGCTTTCTTAGCCTTGATATGCCACTTTCCACTTTCTTCGTCATGATAGGCAGACTCAACAGCCGTATAGCATCGCGGATTAATCCTAAAATGAGACACATAGCTGTGCAAGTAATCAATGAAACCCCTCCTAGGGACAAATGTGGGTGCATCAGATGGGAAAGGCATGAAGGGAAGTTCACAGTATTCCTTCGCGAGGTGTAACTTTAGACGGTCATAAGCCCTCTTTTGCCACAGAGAGGCATAACAATCCTCTCTTTCAAGGACAATGTTAGGGATGGAGAGACGGTTGAGGCATGCAGATGTTGCTAGCCCAGCAGGTCCTGCACCTACAATGACCACATCAACGGCTTCCATTCGAAATACTAAAACAAAGGCTTAGAACCTTGAGATTAATCTGCTTAATATATATACATTTTGAGTGTGAGAAATAGAAATGTGGCTGCTCAATTTCATGCGTTTAAACAAGAGCATGAATGTGATATTCTCACTCAAACTTTATCCAGCAACGGAAGGCTTCTTCTTCTTTTCCTTATCCGCTTGAGTTTTCTTATCATTTCCATATACTACCTTTTACCAGAGTCATTTATTAAAGAGGGAGAAGGTTACAGGTATCCTACTCTTAAAAAGTAGTGCAAAAAGGGATAGATAATAAACATTAGGGTTATGAAGAGCAGTTATGGTAATTCCTAAAACCAATTGAACGACCTTGCTAGATTTTATTTCTTATCTGGTCACTGGTACTAGCTACTTCCGAAATTAAGAATGCTGGTGCATATACGTGGGTAAAATGCACGGATTTCTTTGGTGTCATGTATGGGATTTTAAGCAAGTTCAATGTTTGATAATACTATCCGAATTGGGCGAAATTATTTCTATATTAGATGCAATCCATTACTAGATTACCTTTTTCTTGTCTTTGATACTATCTGTTCGTCTTTTTTTAGAAAATTAAGTTGTTTTTAGATACTATTGTTGTTGTGGCTGTTATATACGTTACTATGATTATATATAATTATGGGCATTAATATTTTTTTT
>Ga0325414_1003435_pt1 | contig 16456 bp, 5 predicted proteins | sample PopdelMetagenome_8_FD_206183 | JGI IMG/M metagenome (GOLD analysis project Ga0325414, IMG submission 206183) | Populus deltoides microbial communities from Bellville, Georgia, United States - Leaf-PdKOR-R3 | ecosystem: Host-associated > Plants > Phyllosphere > Phylloplane/Leaf | place: USA...
AGCTTTCATCTCTCTGTTTTGCTCCAGTATCGCATTCATCTCTGTGTTGCACTCCAGCATCTCCTGTTTATGTTTCTGATTTAAGGCATGAATCTCCTGTGCGTGTTCCTCTTTTAAGGCAGTCATCTTTTCCTCACCTGAGGCAATCAGCTTCTGCAAAAAGTGTGTTGACGAAATTAATCGATATTATATGAGACAAGATGTAATTAGCCTTCTTTTGAGGAGTGTGTACTAATCGTCTACATCTGCTTTCAAAGAGATCATGTACGTAGATTTCTAATTAAAGTTTATAAATGCAAAAGCGTCATGAAATTTACTCATCAATAGTAGGCACACCACACCGTATTTCAACCCATGCCAGAAATCACCGGATGTTGATGAGCCGGTTCAAAAAATGGTTTAGGAACAACTGGAAGTACAATTACCTAAATTAGAGAGAGAAATAAAAAGAGCACAACTTGAACAAGAAAATAAGAGGCATTGGGAAAAATTACATGCATATATGGCTTTACATTTGACTCCTTCTATTTGGACCTTCTGGCTCACGATACTTTCCTCTCCCTCAACCTCTGCTTTTTTAGGAGTTTATGTCTTGTTTAAAAAATATTTGTGTATAGAATATTTAGATGAATGGAGAAACTTGTATTATAAAATTTGTGTTATGGAGATGTATTTTTGTTGTGATTGTATTTTTGTTTTTGTTGTTGTTGTGATTTTAGGGTGAATTAAGAATTATAACAACTAAACAATAAAAAAATTATGAAACGCTGACAAAATCCTTGATGGACATGGGATTCCATCAACCATTTCATTGGCAATGTTCGCAAAAATTTCTTCAAAAAGTTATAGAAGGTTTTGGCATTTTCAATGGAATTCACGATGGACAGTTCTTTCGGCATTTAAGGTGTCGATGGGGTTGCCGGCGGAAAAAACTTATTTTTTTGGAGTGGATATTTGATATTTCTATCAGAGTTGGAAGTTGCCGGCAAAAATGCTGATGGAATGTAAATCCCTGACGAGAAACTTGCCAACAACATATTTCCTTCGACAATTCCATTGACAAGTCAGTTACTAACATAATGTTTTCCTAGACATCAAAAGAATATCCTGTCAGCGTTTTCCAATTTTCTGATAGTGGTTTGAAGCTGATGATGTGTTTATTTTTTAAATTCACTATTTGCTTTCTTTGATGCAGTAGATATTTCTAATATTTTTCTGTTCACAGCTGCGATAAGATCTCAAGTTGGATATGAAGCACTATGAGCCAGTAAATTTTGATACTTCAAATATTGATGAATTTCAATGTATATACATGTCAAGTGAACTGAAGAACCTGGAAAGTCTTATCGAGCCTCAGGCAGGCTAATTGTCAATTCGTTGTTAGAATATATAGTTGATGTGTTGTGAAAGGCAACAAAATTGCTAGATCTCCGACGACTAAGACTAGAGAATGCAGGTTCTTTTGGAGAAGGAAGTGATGCATTGTCATTGCTCAACATCTGAACCACTAATGGCATCGTAGGTCTGTCAGCTGGAGATTCCTGAACACACAAAAGCCCTACATGGATGCACCTGAAAATTCTGTCAGGACTTTCACATGAGTCCTTTATCGATGGATCGATAAGGTCTAGTCCTCTAGCTTCATTCCACAATTCCCATGCCTGAGAAGCATTTTAAATACGTTAATGTCTTGTTTTACTTGTAATCAACTATTATATGGAGATAACACAGAAGGAAAGGTTTTTTTTTTCTTTTATTTTTCAACTTACCCATCCTTGAAGGGTTAGAGGAAGATCGTCGCGAAAAAATTCAGCATTTCTCTTACCGGTCACAATCTCTAATAGCAAAACTCCAAAGCTGAAGACATCTGATTTTTCTGAGAATTTTCCATATTGTGCATATTCAGGTGACATGTAGCCACTGCAGAAGAAATAGTGCAAATGAATTAGTAATGGCAGAAAATTAGAATATCAGTAGAATCAGGTTGATGCCAATAGAAGTATATGTGGACTATTTAAACTTACTAAGTACCAACCACCCGTTTGGTATCTGCTTCGGTTTGGTCAGATCCAAACATCCTTGCCAATCCAAAATCTGAAATCTTAGGATTCATTGCATCATCCAGTAATATGTTACTTGCCTTTAGGTCCCTGTGGATCACTTTCAATCTAGAGTACTTGTGAAGGTAAAGTAGACCTTGAGCAATGCCCTCGATGATTCGAAAACGTTTGCTCCAATTAAGGTTTGCCTTTTCAGAAGGATCTGATAGAAGAAATCATTAGCAGACAATGTGATTATGGTAGAACAAACCTAATGTAATGCAATGTAAGTGTTCAAGCTATTGACGTTGTTTCAGACAAGGATGGCTACATATTTTAGGAGTTTCAAAAGAGAGAACGAAGTTTACCGAACAAAAACTTGTCCAGGCTTCGATTCCGCATGTATTCGTACACCAATATTCTCTCCTCCCCTTCAGCACAGCAACCTAAGAGCCTCACCAGATTAGTGTGTTGGAGCTTAGAAATAAGTTTGGACTCATTCATGAACTCTTCTAGTCCTTGTCCAGATTTCTTAGAAAGCCTTTTTATTGCAACTTCTTGAATTTCCAAATCCCCCTACAGAGCAAATGCTCAATAAAACCAATCACATCATCAGGAAAGAGAATAGAATCAAGAAGGGAAAGTAACTGAAATCAACTAAATTTGCAGCATTTCCTAAAAGTGGAAATAAAACCTTATAAACAGTGCCAAAACCACCCTCTCCCAGTCTATTATCTTCAGAGAAGTCATTCGTGGCAGCCTGTATTCTGTTCAAGCTAAATATGTTCAGCTCCGTGTCACCATTACCAGCTTCAACTCCAATGGAGGTGCTGGTCCCGGTAAAACTCCCTTCAATTATCTCTGTCAGGTATCAATTAATGTTAAGCTACAGAGTACGTAAACCAGGACAGCCAAAATTAATCATTATCTTTTTGATGAAGAAAGGTATGGAAAGACACCTTGTTTTCCATATCTTTTTCTCCAGGTGAAATAGCCAGATAGAATAGTAAGAACCCCTAAAGAAATTACTGCTACTAGTATTATAATAGAGCGCTTGCGTCTACTGGAAAAGTTAGCACTACTTCCATCATTTTCAACTGCATATAAAAGTAAAGGTAGATTAGTTGTTATTGAAATTCACTAAAGGGGACAATTAGTCCTAATCCATCAGGCTCAATGCAGATGTTGAGAAAGTTAAAACTAGTTGAAATTATATGATCATACCAAGTTCTCTGTCATGAACACGAACGTAAAGAATTTGCCCTTCAATGTCATGTACAATATCCATCAAGTCCCCATACCAGCTCAGGCAGTTAACTGAGTTTCCTTGACTTGCATTGACAAGTGCATAAGCTGTGCAAGAGCAATTTTGTAGGCATCTTGATTCACAATCATTGGCACTCATATTTTCCACTAGATACGAATGATCTGGTAATTTTATAGTTTCAATCTTCAAAAACCCATCACCCTTGTCACATGTTAGTGCCTTTTGCCTCACACAAGTGTCACTAGTCCAATTCCTCATATGCCACTCTTGCTGAACTTTTGGCTGGAAACCTGTCAAACATTTGCAATAAACTGGAGAACCTTTTTTGTCACAGCTACTAAATGGACTGCAATGACCATAGAAATCACAGTAAACTTTAGGCCACTGCCACATAGAAAACCATTTACTGTTTTTCTCCTCCCATATCAGAGCCTCAAGTCGCCCATTTGGGACTAGTGTGATCCTTAATATAGCTGAGATATCTGAGATACTGTAAGAAAGATAAATATCATCACCCTCTAACTTTACAGTAATGTAATAAGCAAAAGGTAGCCATCGGGATAACTTCGTTAATGACATAGAATTGCTGTAGACATTGGTTCGGCTATAAGGAACATGATCCTTCCATATGAAAAACTGCAGAGGTCCCGTCGTATCCAAGCCGAAAGAGAATAATCCTGGTTGTGGATCTTCAGCGTCTATCCAAGATGTAAGATGCCTTCTCTGACCAGTTTTGCGATTATTGCCAACTTTCATGCCAGGCAAGAACGTATCCGACGGATGATCAAAGCTCTGCCACAGGATGGTTTCCCCACTTCTCAATAAAAAGTTTCCACTATCCATTAGGACACCCATCATGCTATTTATAGCTGAATGAGCAATCTTTACATTAGATGACCAAACAATTTTCCCTGTTGCATCCAGAACCACTAGATTTCCATCGACCCCGAGTGCGAAAGTTCCTAGAGAATCAGTAGGGGATTCTCTATTCGCAACCCAGACAACAGATTTCTTCTGAATTTTGTTATACCAAATGCCAAGATAGTACCTTGGAGTTGAATTTCCAACACTAAAGAAGCCCAGAGCAAAAGTTCCACTAGCAGAAATTATGGATTGATTTGCACTGACATTTCTGCCTGGAACTATAATCCCTTCACCTGCACCAATTGGCAGTAGAGAAACTGAGATTGACATTAAAAGCAGAAAAACACAGAACCCCATTATCTATTTGTGAGGCTGAAAGAAAGATATCTGCAATTAATGACTAGAAAGGCTTCACATCCGTATATGATCCACAGCAGCTAAAAATATCATCTGAAGTTGGATATGGTGGACTATGAGCCCCACATCAAATAAAAATCTAGCCATCATTAGATATTAAAGGCTTGTAAGGAAAATGCCAAATGATAATTTTTGTAGGCCATTGGTTTACGATGAACTTTCATTTGAAGAATTAGTGGCCCGTGGGGCAATGCATGAATGGACGGTGGAAGCAGTCTTTTCATCTTTCTTTGGCCCTCATATGGCTCCACTTCTAGCTCGTTTTACATGCATCTTAGTACCCTGACATGGAATAATAGCATGTTCAGCTTTCAGGCAAATAGAAGAGGACAAAATGGATGCAAATTACGTACTGGCAATGCAATCCTGATCAAATCAGCCGTGTGGTGCAGTAAACTAAGAACATAAATCAAAAGGGAAATGTTTCTTTACATACCCCAAACTGATATAAGAGCAATATGAAAACGACTATTTGAAACCATGTAAAGAAAATAATTAATTCTGGTAATGCGTGACCTGACTGATAGTAGAAGAAAATATCACCACCGATAAGAAAAAGAAGAATTACATGAGGCTAACTAAACGGTTACTTAATAAAGAGAAGGTCCAATGGGCTGAGCCCAGCCCATATGATAAAATACCAAATTGTCTCACAAAGAAGGTGTCCATAGAGGTAACTGACTAGTCAGATTAGAGATTTCGAAGTTGATTTATTAGAAAAGATTTAATAATATTATTAAATAATTATCTTGAACAATTTTTTGCCATATTTTATTTTTAAATTTTTTTGCCTATAAACTAGTAATTGCTAAGACAATACCCAACCCCAGCTACACGTGTATCATCTTTCTTTATTGGGAAACTCAATATTCATAAAATCAGAAAAAATAAAAATAAAATAAAAATTTTAAAGTATAATAATAATAATAATAATAATAATAATAATAATAATAATAATAAACACATTAGTGACGTATCAAACTAATTATCGAAAATTAACCACATCATCATGTTTTTAGTACGTAATGATAATATAAAAGCATATCATTCAATCTTCCTTTCATGAGCTGACCTTATTGAAAGAGCTATTTTGTCTTCCATATTATTAATTATGGAAACCCAAGGCAGCGCACCCACCCCGCAATGCATTTGAGGGTACTTGAGAATATGTAATATTAATTAGTTTTTGAAATTTTTTTTTTAATATATTAAAATAATATTTTTTTTTAATATTGAAAACGATTTAAAAACATAAAAAAAAATATAATTTTAAATAAAAAACTCATTTCTTTTTAAAAAATCCAATTAAAATACAATTACAAACGGCCCTACATTCCTTCCTACAAGCATGGCATTTGTAAATGCTTTCTTTGGATTCAGCCTTAACTTGACCAAAGGTGAGTATAAGCATCACTACTATCAACAGGGGTGCTTATTTTTTATTTGGTTTTGGTTTTTTTAAAAAAAAATTAGTTCAAACCGACCTTTTTCGGTTTAATTTTTAGGACAAAAACCGGTTTGACTCGGTTTTTTCAGTTTGGCTAGGTTTTTTTCCTGTTTGGCTTTTTTTTCCGTTTTTTTCGGTTTGGGTTCGGTTCGGTTCGGTTCGGTTTTTTTGGTTTTAAGATTATAAAATCGAAACCAAACCGAATGGTCAGTTTTTCTAAAATTTTAATCGGTTTTTTTTCACGGTTTAATTTTTTCAGTTATTTTTTTCTAGTTTTCTTAGTTTAATTAATTTTTTAATTTTTTGATTTTTTTCCTCACCGCTAACCACCAGCATGAAAACAGAGCTTTTGTATTAAAACAAATAACAAACAAATCAATCTACATTAATTGACAGTGGCTGCAACTTTATTCTGCAGATTCCTCGCCTTGATTTTCTTGGTTTCCTGAACTGGTTTGATTTTCTTGGATTGGCTTTCCTTTAACACGTACACTAACCAGAGGCCAAGTTTTAATTATATCTAGCTCAATGGTTAGAAACATTGATTTGTAAATTGATTGGATTGACAATTTGCATAATTTTTCCATCTCTTATATATATTAAGGTTTTAATTTTATGGCATCCAAATTGAAATCTGATACTAGTTTTACACACACACACACAAATAATATACACGCACGCACGCTTGAATTCGCTTTTAATACAAAATTTTATTAAATAAAAAAAACGATCGTATATAAATCTTATAAATCAGCATTCAATTACCAAATATCAAATATTTACAAAATAATATAGAAATACTTATAAGAAATTATATACATAAAGATATCTAAACAAATAACATTTTATTATCCGTACGTACCCTTATTCAAGAAACTCAGTAATTTATATGTTTTTTTGTGTGAAAAATAGTTGTTGGGTACTGTGGCTGGCTCTTTTTTGCTTGTCTTAACTAAGAAAAATTTGAATTGCAAAGTTAAACACCGAATAAATCAAATAACTTGGACATTTGTTATTAAAAGATGATTGAAATTCAAGAACAACGAAGTTTATTGCAAACAGGAATTACAATCATGGAGTTGTTAGTACAACCATGCAATGAAGATTCTTGGTAGAAGAACATATATATTTTTTGTTCTTTTTGGATTTTTAGGTTATGAAAACTACTGTCTGTTGATTACAAGTTTATAGTTACAAGTCTACCGATTATCAATTTATTGATTAAAAGCCCACTAGTTATTATCCTATTGGTTACAAATCCACTCAATCTACGAGTCTACAAGGTTATCAATCTCCTTGATAAATTTTTTTTGAAGATTTTATGAATTTGGTCGAATTGCAAAGCAATTGCTGTTTTTGTTGATGTTGTTGATTTGGTTAGCTTTTCAATTGCTTTTCTTTTTTCTTTTTTCTTTTTTTTGGTGCAATGCATCTCAATTGCTTAAGCCCAAAACGGGAGCCTGCTTCCATCTTTCATCCAAGCAAATATGAAAACAACCTCATCATGCAGTAAGAGTTTGAAATTAAAAGTTGTTTCTTGAGATATGAAATTGAAGCGTTATAATTACTAATATAATGATTATCAAAGATCTATATTATAGTTAATTTTAAATTTTATAAAATTAGTTGAGATATACACAAGTTGACTCAGACAATCATATTAATAATATATATATATATATATATATAAAAACAACCTGTTACTTATTATATAAGTAACTTCGGCTCATTTTTCCTTTTGGCAGACTTCATTTCTTCTTAATTAATTTTTATGTATAACAGGTACTGAGGATTTTTAAAAGTGATCCGGTAGCTATTATAATCAAGGAAGTTTTTTATTTTTACTTTGACTAACATTTACAGAAATGTATTGAATTTTTTAAATACACCAATTCAATACGAAAAATATGCAGGAAAAAATATTTAAATACCCTTCACCGTAGAATAAAAAATAAAAATATTTGGAGGTCTTTACTGGTTTGTCTTAATAGGAGCATGAAGATTTAAGACTCGGTTTGTGACCCGTAACTCGTTATTCTATAGTAAATTCGGCTTTGGCCCTAATAATAATTTTAAACTTGACATATATATATATCTTACCTAAACTTATTATTATGTGAAATGAGTTGTTGAAGAGTTCACAAGCGGAACCTTATAAGTTAGTTTTTGAGGAGGAGAATAGTCCAAGTTTGCTAACAGGTCTGGACCTTACAGTACGTCAGGGCTTGAACACAAGACCTAACATATGTGAAGGAATATAAATGAAATGGGAAATGATTCATTCCATGAAAACACTCGAAGTTGCGAATCTTAAGGGGGGAAAAAAACATATAAAGCGCACTGGAAATTTAATCATTTTTTTTTATCAGAAATTAAAAGTAGAAGAAAAAACCTACTAGATTCTCTTCTATACGCCATCCTTTATTGTGATTGTCAAACCATAACTTATGATTAAAAAAACTTTAATCCAACTATAGAAATATGATAATAGAATTGAAACTGCTGATCTTTTGATTAAAATGGTGTTTTGGAATGAATTTTAACCTGTTTTTTTGTTAAAATTTTAAAAAAAATTCTTCAAATTAATTTTTTAGTGTTTTAAAATCATTTTAACATGGTGATATCAAAAATAAATTTAAAAAAAATAATAAAAAAATTATTTTAATATATTTTTAGATAAAAAATAACTTTAAAAAATAACCATTAATACTTTCAAATAGTAATGTTAAGGAAAAATGAAGGGATAATTACGCATATAACATAATTAACTTTTTGAAAACAAGATTCAATTAAGCATTCTGTACAAATATAAGGACTAACAGAGTCGTAAGCATGAGAAAGAATAGTCATATAAGAACAAATGCAATAAAAACGCGATGATCTCTCCTAAGTTGTTGAAAAGCTTATTTCTTTACATATACCAAACTAAAATAAAAGCAATATTAAAACTCCTCTTTAAAACCATATAAATTATAGTTGTGAAATCCAAATTAACCTAGGTCAACTTGAATCTAAACTTATTCGGGTTAAAAAAAAAAAAAACTCAATTAAATATATTAAAAATTTAAATTGATCAGGGCCTAATCCAATAAAAACCTAATCTTTAATTTGTTGATTTAAAAAAAAAACAATTAATCAAAACTCAGAAAAAAAATTTGATTTTACCTTGTATGAGACTCACCAAAAAAAAACAAGAAAAAACAAGAAAAATTAATTTTTATAATTGAGATTTATACATAATTAAATAATACCCAACCTCACTCACAATCATAACCACAACCATTAAAACAAACAATATAAAATAAGGTTACGTAATAAAGAGAATATCCAATAGGCTGAGCGCAGCCCATACGATAAAATACCACATAATCTTTCAATTATTCATGCCTCTCAGTACAGTTTGAGGCCTCAGGGAATCCAAACTCGAAAATATAAAATAAGGGTTTAGCAGTTCAAAATGTTTACCCCTGTTACATGTCTTGCCGAGTTAGGCCATTTAGGATGCGAAGTGGTCAGAGTTGCCCAAGTAGCTGGTGGCCTGAGCAGTGGCAGGTGTCTCCATGGGGTTGTTCTGTGAACAATATTGTTCATAGAACAGTTAGAATATTGATAGTATGACAGAGAATACTAGGATTTTATTTAACAAAATATTGAAAATTTATCTTAATTTTAAAACTTCAACTACTGTGTAAGGCTTAAAAACTAATTTTATAGTAAGTCATAACCAAGTTTGAAACCTACACAACACCGTAGTAAAAAGAAAACTCTAATAACCATCTCTATGCAGAAATTTAAACCTGTTGATGAGAACCAGCTCTTTTGAACTTACTACTGCATCCCCTCAAGTGATTTTATATGATAGAATGTACTTAAATAAAGAAATGAGAGCTTTTAGTGCTGCATTACCATCTCTCCGGCGTTCTCAAGCAATTTTCCCACGTCTATGTCCAATAAGATGCACGCGCACCTAAGCAGTGCATGTTCCGCTTTCAAGACAAGAATCTCCTGTGCATGTTGCTCTTTTAAGGCATGAATCTTTTCACCTGAGGCAATCAGCTTCTGCAAAAAGTGCGTTGACGAAATTAATGGATATCATAAGAGACAAGATGTAGGCCTTCTATTGGGGAGTGAGTATTATTCATCTACATCTGCTTTCAAAGAGATCATGTACCCAAATTTTCTAATTAAAGTTTATGTTTGTAAGCATGAGAGTCATAAAGTTTACTCATCAATAATGTATACTCAATAATGTATACTACTATAATTTACTATGAAAAGGTTCCCAGATTTAAACCAAATGGAATCGTAACAGCATTTCACGGCGTGGCACAAGAGACATATATATACTCGTCCTAAGTTTTGTGGAAAGATCATTTTATAGTGTATGAAGAGAAAATCCCACCTTCTCTAGTTTATGTATAGAATCACTTTGACGCTCTAGCTCGATCTTCAGTTTGGTATTTTCTTCTCTAGTTTCCTTCAGATCCCTTCTCAGCTCAAATGCTTGTCCATCAAGGTGGGATTTGCTTTTCTTAAGTTCTTCCGTCTCTGCCTTCAGTTTTTCCACATCTTTCTGCAAATTAGATAGGAAAAGAAATGAATGAGAGTTATGTATGAGGGAAAGTAAAGGAAAGAAAATCACCACAAAGGAGTACTAGAGAGGGGTAATATTTGGCTGGCTACTTACCTTCTTTCTCTCACGGTAATCTCTGTCGATCTCCGGTTTGGGTTTCTTCCCAGCTGTAGATGATGATGGTTGAACAGAACCTCGGCGCCGCTTATGACCAGAGCCTGCGTGTTTGAACGTGTATGCATGAGCTGCTTTGGGGGCAGGCATACATGAATACTATTACAGTCAACTTCTTTCCTTCTTTTTCAATTGTATTCCTGATTTAATCCCTAACTTAGGTTATCTGTATAAATTGTTTTCCTATATATAAAAATGGTCCGCTAACCTTGTTTTTAGTATCTGTTTGACTTGGAATTATAATTAAAAAAAAATAGCTAATAAACCAATTACAATGATATTATAATTAGCTTAGGTCACCAATATAAATCAAAACGGTCATGCAAGAAATACATCGTACTAGTACTGAAAACATGTTTCACTAGAGAGAAATATAATATTGTGACAGCATATAATATTGTGGACCACACTCCATTTCATATTTTACTGAAGAAAAAATTGCAATTTAACATTGGATGCTAGAGGAGCAATAAGGAAATTGAATCGGAATTTTGTTAGTCTAGATACACACTAATCATTTTATGGTTTTAATGATAACTAAATATATAATTAATAATATCTAAATATATGTTTATGTTTATGCTTTACATAGATGATTTAATTATCAAACAAGCATAAAAGATTGAGTTTATAACTTTATATGTTTGTATTGATATGCTGGAAGAATGGTATAGGTAAGTTATGCTTTGACTTGACTAATTATTTTACATGAATAAGTGAATTTTGTGACTGTAAAAATATTGCTTGGTGTTACTAATGTTATCTTATGCAAGGAATTTAAGATATGCACAAAGTTTTTAAAATGAAGCAATCAAATCAGGTTTCTTTAAAGAATTATCAAAGATGATTGGAAAGATCTCTATAAAAAGAGAAACAATGAAAGAGCAAATGAGGTGGTATCATTTTTCAAAGATTCATGGTACCAAATTCTTATCCTCTTAATTATTTGTTATATGTGCTTATTAAAAATAGCTATATGATATTTGATTATGTGTTTTCATATGCTAATCTTGAATATACTTCTGTGAAATATATAATTGGAAAAATTATCCCTAACATTTTATAGTTTGGTTGAAGTTACACTTATCTACCGAGTTTTGAAAAATTATACTTTGCATTCTTTATCAAAACAAATTTTTAAATTGAATAAGAGACAAAGCTATCCTTATATGTAATACATTAAAAGTCAAACAAAAGATAAATTAAAATTTAATCTCCACCAAACACGATTTCTCTATTCAAAAACCCTAAAAAAAAATCTCAAATTAAATTAAGCTTGGGAAAAACCCTCAAGTTTCCAATCATCTCTCTGAATCTCTATAAACCCCAAGTTGAATTTATTAATCTCAAATTAATATACTCTCTAAGTGTATCTACGCCCTAAAAATCCAATATCAATCAGTTTACCATCATCCACCCATTAATTGTTGCAAAATCAATCGGGCTTCCTTCCCTTTTCATTCGGACCTGGATCTAGGTATTATCTAATTGAATCAAGGGGATTATGCAATTCAAGGCCTTTGTTCGGGTTTGAAGAGCTATTCAAGGCAACAAATGGGTTTTCATCCCAAATTCTTTTGTCAGAAGATGGATTTGGTTTTGGATTTGGATTTTTTTTTCAGGGGTAAGAAGTACTTGAATTTATTATTGAGGGAGGTGAAAGTGTGCTGGTGGATTTTAAAAGAAAATTTTCTTTTTCAATGGTGTTATTAAGGTCATAATAATAATTTAAAAGTGAAACAGTGATGGCAACTAATATCGTTTTTGATTTCTTAGTGTTAGTGTTGTTCCATCAAGAGAAGCAAACCTCGGTAGATGGGCTATGAGATACGTTTTAAGTAAGAATTTATTAGTTTATGGATTGGAAATGATCTTTCAACACCATTAACAAAAATGGTGATGACTTTTAAACTTTCAGAGTGGATGAGTAGGGGTTTTTGAAGAAAGAACTGAGAAGGGATAAAACGGTGTTGATTTTTGTTTCTTGATGAGAGTGGTTCTTGATGACTATTGAACTTTTGTTTATAATTTTAAGCAAATAATAAGGACAAGTTCTTAATGAGACAATCACTGACAAATCGAATGGTTCTTTTATAGATCAAATTGGTTGTTGATGATAATGGTCAGTGGATGTGTGGGTTGTGGTTGTTGACTATATATTGCAGAGTTATTATTATTAACAATAGTGGTTGGTGGATTTAGGGGAAGATAAATAATAACATGGGTCTTATAAGGACTTGTTTAGTTGTGAGGAATAAAAAAAAAAGGGAAGTGATGGCTAGGTTTGGTGTTTATGGGGAAAAGATGGGTGAAAGAAGATCACCAGAGTTTTTTATTCAATGACAAATTTATAATATTTAATATAAGAGTTTTTTAATCATTAAATGAAAAATAAAAATAACCTTATAGATAATCAAATAATTTTTGTTGAGTTTGTTGAGGCATGCTAGGTATAAGATATAAATTGTGAAGCACATAACAAAGTTTGGGTTACAAAGTATAATTTTTCAAAACTTGATAGGCAAGTGCACTTTCAACCAAACTATAAGATGTTTGGGGTAATTTTTTTAAAATATTATGATTTGGTTGATCTTTTGTCATTAGATGTCTTTTAATGATAAAATATACTTGATATATGTTTTATTGCATTATATTTATATCATCATTGCATATAGTATATTAAATGAGAGGAGATAAATATGTTGTCATGAATTGAATTTTTTGCTTATATGAATTCATGTGTAAGTTGATATGATTAACGAGTTGCATCAATTTTCATTAACTTGATCATATGATTTCTTAGGTTTTGTTCATTTGATTACACTAAAAGTTCCTTGTCATTTTCCAATTAAGTTAAGTAGTACTTCTAAGGAATTGTACATAACTTATTTTATATTTAAAAATTAACTTGTCTTAAGCTAAAAATATAACTTGTATTATAATAAAAAAAAATCATTTGTCTTGAACCCAAAAGTTAACTTTTCTTTTATCCTACATGTTTAAAGATTACGATATCGTACTTGGATTATTGTGTTTTTAAATGATGTAATAATCATATGTTTATTTGAATGCATATGTGATATGCTTATATAAAACATGCATTAATGCTTGAGTTAAATGATGATTAAATACAAGGTCAAGGCATCCATAAGAGTTAGAGTAAGTAGCTTTACTTAATGAAAATGAAAACACACATTACTTGCATTTGCATGTTGTACAAGCTTTATGAAGATTAAATTCTTTCAAGGAAATCATCAAATAAGCAAGGTATGGACATATGAAGTTCAAGAACAAGAAACTTGATGCAATAATGGTTTTCGACTTTGATGATCAAGATCTTGTATTGAGAGTTTGCCAAATAATATTTAATTTATTTATAAATTTGTTTCTACACCTACAAAACCTAAACAAATCTAAAAGTACACAAGAAAACCAAGAAAAGATCAAAACACACAAAACAAGATAAATATTACCCCACGTAAATTGGTCTAAGGTTTAGAGAAATGACTTGCCATTTCTCAAAACAGTTTGATCATTGTTGTAAAACAATTTAGTTGATTCCTAAAATTTTCAAAACTATTCTAGTAACTTTAAAATGGTCTAACCAATTTCAACAATGGTCTATTTGATTTTTCAAATGGTAGAAATATTTTGAAAATTATGTCTAATGTCTAGTTTGATTTTTTAGCTCTATAAATATCCCTCACTTTAACAAAATATCCAAGAACAACCAATATAAGATTTTAATTTTATTCTCACTCTTAAACAACCTCCAACAACCTTAGATTTGCTCTTGTTTAATCAAAAAACAAGATTAAAGTGTTACTAGCAAAATTCTTCTATATACTTCATTTGTATTTTATTCAACTTTATTAAGAAAATAATATTGTGAAAGGTATAAATGATACATAAAACACTTGGGAAAACCTTTTAAAGGGTATTTAAATGGTTTGATACTTCTCCATTTATAAGTATTGGCGAGGAAGGGCAAGTTAATCATGTATCAATCAAAAAGATTAGGTAATAAATTTCATTTTCAGCCTATGTAAAAGGATAAAGTTAGATCATGAATTTTATATATTATGATGAATTTTATATATATATATATATTAGGATGAATTTTATAGAAATTTTGGTTTGTTAAAATCTGATTATAATGAGCTAAATGTCATTGTTAAGGCTCCTATGTAGCTTTTCCATGAACTTCTTGAATTTTCTTATTTAAATTATTATTAAAATATTTATTAATCTTTATTAAGCGTGCATTATTGTATTCAATTCTTTGAGTGATTATCCTAGTATTTATTTCCTTCATCATCTTTTATACTATGTAAAAGGAAACCAAAGATATCATAAAAAAGATGTACAAATAAAGTTTTTCATTAATTAAAGGTTGGGTGCCAAATTCAAAGGTTTCTTCATGGCTAACAAGGGTTACAGTTTTAACTTCAAAAACTGCTCTAACATTTTTTGTACTACTTTATCTTCTCCACCGCTCAGTCATTCTCTTGTCGGATCCGATAATTTTTTGTTCAATAAAAGTCAGTATTTCATAGAAAAGAAAATAACATTAAAAATGCTACAGTCTTTTGTTTCTTTTTTTACAAAGAAGAAAATCTCAAAAAAAAAAAAAAAAACCCTTAAAAAGAGTACAAAATAGAATCGCATGAAACCCAGGCCTGAAGAACTTAGCTTGAGCTGAAACAGTGAGAGAAATCAAAGATTATTCAACAGATCGGATGCTTAAAACATTTCCTTATTATATATTCATCCATCTAACTAGATCTAACCATGCATCTATGTATTTAGCCAAAAAAAAACATGAGAACATATATCATTCAACTCCAAGCGATTTTAAATAGGTGAAGTCTCAAAATCATGAAAGATTGAATGTATTCTTATTTTATTATTTTATAATATAGTCTCGAAATTATGAAATATTAAATGGTTTATAAAATGAAAACTGCTAACAATAACCACAATTATTTGACTTACCGGTGATACTTGGATCTTGAAGATCCTGAACCGAACTGGAATCCTCCTTCCCCAAATTCCCTGCCATCTTCAAACTTTGAAGATATATAATTTCCGTGTTTTTTTCTTTTTTTGGAGAGGGAGGGAGAGGCTCCCCTTGATAAATAATCCCATTTGTGCAAGGCCATGAAACGATTAATCAAGGGATCAATCGACTTCGAAAGTAATTGAACTAGCTCAAAACGTTCGATATCGGAAGATTTCAAATACAAATTTGCATGGACCCACTTTTAAGTAAAATTAATGGTGTCCACACATATATAGTGCTTCATAGAGTAGCGAGACCAATAGTTGAGGGTAAATTACAGCTGTACTCCCACCCCCCACAACATAGTTTAATAATTCCTAATATTATCCCTATACTTCTTATAACTTTCTAATTTCCCCCTTAATAAATAACAAAAAGCTTGCTCTTGACTTCCTTTTTATTTTTCGTACTTTTCTCTAATCCCCCCCAATTCCTCATATATGATGTTGTAACCCAATTTTGGATCCACCATGATTTTCTCAAATATTATTTTATTTCTATTATTATTTATAAAAATCCAAAAAAATTAAGAAAAAGGAAAATTCAAAAATATATTTTTCTCGAGTCAACCGCATCTTTCCATAAGAACCGATTCCACCGGGTCAATACAGGT
>Ga0325414_1003436_pt1 | contig 16455 bp, 11 predicted proteins | sample PopdelMetagenome_8_FD_206183 | JGI IMG/M metagenome (GOLD analysis project Ga0325414, IMG submission 206183) | Populus deltoides microbial communities from Bellville, Georgia, United States - Leaf-PdKOR-R3 | ecosystem: Host-associated > Plants > Phyllosphere > Phylloplane/Leaf | place: USA...
ACGAAGGCTTAATCCTAATATGAAAGAAGTAGTGAGAAATGAAGTCATTAAGCTTCTTGATAATGGAATCATTTATCCTATTTCTGACAGCAAATGGGTAAGTCCTACCCAAGTTGTACCCAAGAATGATCTATAGAACGAGAAATATGTCGGAGTATTTATGAGAAATGATCTATAGAACGAGAAATGATCTATAGAACAAGAATGATCTACAGCAAATAAGTGTATTCGTTCTTGCCCCCACTTCTTTTTAGTGTAGTTTATTTTTTAAAATTTAATCCAGCCTTGGTTTTTTTCTCGGGATTTACAATATCACTCATAAGAACCAAATGCCTTTAACGAATATTATTGTAAGTGAAATTTTTTATGTTTGGGGTATTGATTTTATGGATCCATTTACTTCGTTTTTTTTTTTATAATCTTTATATCCTTCTTGTTGTTGATTATGTGTTCAAATGGATTGAGACAAAAGTCACACGAATTAACAAATTTCAAGTTGTTTTAGATTTTGTCAGGACTCACATATTTGACAGGTTTGGAATCTCCAAAGCTATCATTAGTGATCGTGACACTCATTTTTGCAATCGTTCAATGGAAGCATTGTTACACAAATACCATGTAACTCATCGGACTTTCACAACCTACCATCCTCAAACGAAAGGCCAAACTAAAATTTCAAATTGAGAAATTAAGTTCATTTTGGAGAAAATAGTGCAACATAATCGGCGAGATTGGAGTCTACGCCTTGGTGATGTACTTTGGGTTTATCGGACTACATACAAATCACTTATAAGAATGTCACCTTATAGGATGATTTATAAAAAAAACATGTCATCTACCAATGGAGCTTGAACAAAAAGCTTTTTGGGCCATTAAATAATGTAACTTGGATTATGATGCTGCTGGGATTGCAAGAAAGTTGCAATTGCAAGAGTTGGAAAAGATACAGAATGATGCCTATAAGAATGTAAGAATTTACAAAGAAAAGACCAAGAGTCTTCATGACCAAATGATTACAAGAAAGGTTTTTCATGTTAGAGACAAAGTCCTTCTTTATCATTCACGTTTGGAACTTTTTCATGGAAAGTTATGCTCTCAATCCATTTGGACACATAATCAACAACAAGAAGGATATAAGGATTACCAAAAAAGAAGGAAATAGACCCATAAAATCAATAACCTAAACATAAAAATTTCACTTACAATAATATTCGTTAAAGGCATTTGGTTTTTACAAGTGATATTACTTGTTCATTGGTATTTTTCACATGATTTGCAAAAATGATATGCATCCTTAAAAATAGAAGGCCAATAAAGACCACTTTCAAGTACCTTATGGGCCATTCTTTTCACTACAAAATGCCTACAACAAAAATAAGAATTATAAAAAGTGAGAATGGAATGAAATTCATCTTGTAGTAGACATCTTCTAACTACTTGATCCGCACAAAATTTACACAAATAAGGAGTGTCCCAAAAATAATATTTAACATCAGCTCATAACTTGTCTTTTTAAAATTTAGACAAACTTGGAGGAATTCTTTAATGAAGAAATAGTTCACCAAATCAGCATGCCATGGTCTTGTAGAGGAATGTAACACATAGAACTGCTCATTGGGAATGTCTCTTTTATTGTTTTGGTTTGTATATCCTTGGTCCTCAATCGACTCAAGTGATCAGCCACATGGTTTTTGACACTCTTTCTGTCTTTGATATCAAGATTAAATTATTGTAAAAACAAGATCTACCTAATTAATCTCGATTTGGACTTTTTTTTTCTTCAAAAGATACTTCAAAGCTGCATGGTCAGTAAAAATAACTTTTGTACCATGTAAATATGACCTGAATTTTTCTAGAGCAAAACACCACTGCAAAAAGTTTCTTTTCAGTTGTATGGTAATTGCATTGTGCTTTGTCCAACATGTGGAGGCATATGCGATAACATGTAAAGTCTTCCTTATTCTTTGTCCAAGCACAACCCTTACCGCCTATTCACTAGCATCGCACATTATCTCGAAAGGTTCATCCCAATTTGGTGGTTGTATGATATGGGCAGATGTGACACGCCTTATAAGCTCATCATGGGCATCTTTACATACTTGATTAAACATAAAATCCACTTTCTTGGCTAATAATTTGCACAAGAGTGCTGTAATCTTTGAGAAATCTTTGATAAAGCATCAATAGAAACCTGCATGGCCAAGAAAAGAATGAATTTTCCTCGCTCATGAAGGGTAAGAAAAGATTAGTTTCAATGCATCTTTCTAAGACTAAAGATAAACTTTCTAAACACTTATTAAAAGAATCATCATACACCGTGAAATCATCCATAAAAACCTCGATTATTCTTTTAACATAGTCATAAAAAATAGTCATCATGTATCTTTGAAAAGTTGCGGGTGCATTATAGAGACCAAATGGCATTTTTCTATTTGCATATGTACCAAATGGACATGTAAATATACTCTTTTCTTGATCCTCAAGATTAATAACAATCTGATTATATCCACTATATCCATCAAGAAAGTAATAAAAAGATTTACTTGTTAAACGTTCAAGCATTTGGCCAATGAATGGTAATGGGAAGTGATCTTTTTGTGTAGAAATATTAAGCTTTCTATAATCAACACACATTCTCTAACCACTCGAGATACACGTAGGAATAAGTTCATCATTTTTTTCCTTACCAATGTGATTCTGGTCTTTTTAGGCACCACATGGATTGGTGCCACTCATTTACTGTCTGTGATGGGGTAAATGACTCCAGCATCTAATAGTTTTAAAATTTTAGCTTTCACTACCTCTATCATAGGCGGGTTCAACCTCCTTTGCATTTTTCTTATTGGTTTTGCATTGTCCTCCAATAGCATGTGTTGCATACACATCGAGGGACTAATGCCCTTGATGTTGGCTAAAGTTCATCCAATGGCTGTTTTGTGATCGCACAATAACTTCACAAGTTTTTTCTCGTGCACACTTGTCAAACCTTTTGTTATGATAACGGGAAGTGTATTGTTGTCGCCAATGAATACATACTTCAAATTATCGGGCAAAGGTTTCAATTCTAACTCGGGTTCATGTAAAATAGATGACAAAAGCTTTTTATATAAAACTACTAAATCAATAAAGACATTACCACGGGGGGTGGTTTTCAAAGCTTGCAAAGCCAAGGTTGATTCTTGAACGTTTTGAGGAACACATATGTGCCTCGTTATATCTTCTATCTCGATAAATCACAACCATAGCTCAAAGCCACGCTTAATCTGTTGTCACAAGCAAAATCAAAAACTTGTTGCACATACTTATCAACTTGGTCATAACATGTGATAGAATAAACATTATTGTAAGGATATTTCATTGCATCATAAAAATTAAATTCAATCACTTCATCTCCTACTTTCATAGATAAAGTATCCTTACTACAATCAATTTTAGTATTGACAATTTTCAAGAATGGTCTTCCAAACAATATAAGAGTGTTGTTGTTTAAGAAATCACAAGAATCACGTTCCATATCAAAAATATAAAAGTCAGATAGAATAACCAAACTATCATAGGACATCTTCTATCACACCAAGTGGATAAACAAAACTATGATCCGTAAGTTGTATTACAATACTAGTTTTAATCAAAGGCTCAAAACTAAGAGAATCATAAACATGTTTAGACATAACACTAATGGATGCACCCAAAACACATAAGGCCCTTTTAAAACTAGCATTACCAATAACATATGGGATAGTAAATGCACCTTGGTCCTTTTGCTTCAAAGGCATATTCTTTTTAACAACAGCAGATACAACTTCACATATACTTAACGTTTTGTAGCCTTTTAGCTTGTAAGCTCTCTTGGTAGTACACAACTCCTTCAAGGATTTGACATACTTGGGAATTTGCTTGATAACATCAATCAAAGGGTTGTTAAGTTCCATTTTCTTGAAAACCTCTAAAATCTCTCTTTCATTGTCTTCATTTTTAGACTTGAAAGAACTCAAAGGAAAGGGGGAAATTTTCTTAAAATTAGAATTCATTAAGTTAGGACTTACCTTTGGAGTATTGGCTGTTGTTTCAGTTTGTGGAGGAGTAGGGTGTTACTTTTTTATATTCGGTTCGATTTCTATCTCCTCCTCTTCCTCCATCTTAATTTGTGTCGACCTTTTCTCTTCAAGTTCTTTTCTAGTTCGCAGCATGATCACACTAACATTCTCTTTTGAATTCAATGTCTGGTAAGGCAATTTTCCATTCATTTGTGTTTCCAATTTCTTTACATTTGAAGCTACTTGCCCTATTTGCTTCCCTAAGTTGTGAATACTTGACCTTGTTTCTTGTTGAAAAGACATGACATTGTGTTGCAAGGTCACTATGTTAGAAGCTAAGGTTTTCATCATCTCATGAAGATCATCACTCGATGACCCTATAACATTGGAATTTATAAATGTAAGGGGTTGTCTCATTTGATAATTCTGATGGGGCTGAAATCCATGGGGGTAGAACTGTCGCCTTGATTTCCTTATTGAGGCGGGTTTCCATAACGCAAGTTCGGATGATCTCTCCATCCAAGATTGTACGTGTTCGAAAAGGGATCATACTTATGTTGGGGTTGTCCATTGAATGCTCCATTAACTACATTAACTTGTTCAATGTAAGCTTCTTGCATTGTTGGGCACATATCCGAAGCATGTCCTTATAACAAACATATGCTACAAACTTTCACCTGCAATATATTTCCACAAGCCAAAGAACGCACAAGATAAGTAAGATCATTAACTTTATTCTCAATGTTAGCAATACTTACCTCATTTACTCGTTTGTTTAGGAAGTCTCCACGCGTGCCAAATTGTTTCGAGTTGGCTACCATATTTGAGATCAATTGGCGTGCAGCCTCGAGTGTTTTATTTACCAATACCCCTTCACTTGCTGCATCAATGATATTATGGTCAGCAGGTATCAATCCTTCATAGAAAAATTGAATGAGCAGTTAATCAGGTATCTGATGATGAGGGTATTGGATGCACAGTTGCTCAATTCTTTCCAAATACTTGGAGAGTGTCTCCCTATGAGATTGCCAAATCCCACATCTTTATTTCCTTATGTTGGCAACTCGACAGGCTAGAAAATATTTTCAAGAAAAATCTTCTTCATGCCATTCTAAGTTTCAATGGAACCGAGGAGCATAGAGAAAAGTCATGCCTTTGCTGCCCCTTTTACAAAGAAAAGGAAAGCTTTCAACTTAACTTGTTCTTCATCAACTTCGTGCGGTTTCATGCCAACGTAAACCATGGGAACTTCTTGAGATAAGTATGAGGGTCTTCTCTGTCAAGTCCATTAAATATGATATTATGTGTCTAAAACCAGACTTGAGCTCGAAGTTGACATTATTGTCGATGTTTATTCACGATGGTTGATTCTTTATGTTGGGAGCAGTGAGCTCCTTGAATGTTTATTGTCATGCAACAACCATGATGTTGACACGAGCTTCCTTTCGTAACCTGTATAAAGTGTTCTCTATTTTGAGATCTACCTGCACTTGTCTTTGGTTAGTAGAATAGGTTACAGACATAAATAGTCAAGAAAACTAAAAAAGAAATCAACAATAAAAGAGATTTAAAGTAGTGCAAATTGATTGAAAATCCAACGCTATAACACAAAAATAACCTAAAACCCTAGAAAACAGTGGAATTTGGCCTCGATTGGGTGGGGCTAATAGCCAAAGGCTATTAGTCTTGTTCAAAACATCGTTTTTCTTCTGAAAACAAAATATCAAGGCCTAATTCCACCAAAAATTCCATTTTGAATAGTACCTACAATACCCGAACAGAATAGTATCGTAACATTGTTTTTCTTTTTACTTCTCTCTCCTTTTTTAAACAAAATAAATAACAATCACAACATAAGAATCAACTAAAATCACTTCCTTAGCAACGATGCCAAAATTTATTGCGATGTCGCGGTCACACAAATTAATTACCCTAACTTAAATAAACAAGATAGTGCAGAGCAAGCAAGGGGTCGATCCCGCGAGAAAAGTTTAGTTCAGATTTTTATGCTAGACGATATGCAAGTTGGGGTTTTTTTGAGGTTATCTAGGCTATTACATAATTAAACAATCAAGCTAAATTAAATAAATCAGAAAACTATCAAGAAAACAAACCTTAGTTTCAAGTAGACATCCACCTATGAAATTTAGAACCGATCATTGAAATGATACATCAATTTAAATTCTGAATATTTATCTTTTCTTAATGTTAATTAGTTAATCGATCCGCAGTGTAATGCACCCTAACCATCAAACAACCACGGTGTCTGCACTAGTAATTTAATTAAATGACAACCTTAAAAACTAGATAAGTTGATTAATCTAGACACATAACTATTTGCAGTACATGTTTGATTTGATAGAATTTTTTTCCTAAGATTAATAACATAGATCCGTTACAATTATTAAACTCAGTTGCTTCACAAGTTTATATACCACAACTCCAGTTTTGATAGCAAACTTAGCAATAGATTGTTTACAATAACAACTTATAATCCGCTCTAGTAATTAAAATAAACAATCATAGAAAATAAACATAGAAAAACAAACATATTCATCATATAAACTGAAAAGAAAAGGTGAAATAAATCTTACAGTTCTTGAAATCTGAAGGTTTTTGTGTCCTTGCAACCAAGAAAAAGAGCTTAACTTTGCATGTCTATTGAACAACTAATCAAAAAAAGAAAGAAGAATGCATGATTTCGGGTTTTTGGAGGAAAGGGTGCGTTTTTCTTCTCTTTTCTGGTCGCCCCCTTTCCTTCCTCCTTTTCTTTTTATTTGATAGGAAACCCTAATCCCCCTTTCCTACAAAATAATCATTTCCTAAGTATACAATTTACATTTAAGTATTTCAATAACTATTTTCCTAAAAAAGAAGAAGTAACCTTGCATAAAATCTTCAAGCTTTGACTTTTGACTTAGAGGAGCTAAATTATTGAAATAAAAACTGGATGTCGGTTTGGATGCTTTGAGAAGTACTTTGGACTTGTTTCTCCACAAAACCTGTCTGCTAACAGAATTCATGTGTCATCTTAGAAAACTCATATTTCTCTCATATGAGCTCCTTTATGTTGAAATTTGATATGCTAATAGGTCTTTGAGTTCGAAATCCAAAAAAATTAAGTTTGCATTTAATGTCTCTAGCTCAAAATATTCAAGTCGGAATGGCCGAAGGTTAACACTGGCAGAATACAAGATTTTTCTTTGGAGGCTGTGATTTCCATACTCTTTCTCTTTTTATTTTTCTTGTCATATATGTATAAAAAAATATGAATGTTAGCCTTCTAATGCCATTGGAATCACTTCATTTCAGCCTCTAGAGCTCAAGCTCTACATAAAATATCGATTGGAGGTCAAATTTGTCAATTATCTCCAATTTACTTCTTTTTTAATCTTACATCCAAAAGTGCCTTCAAAACATAAAACAAAGAATATCAAGACAATTTATATATAAAACATAGGCAAAATACTATGTAAATATGGGTAAAACTATTGAATAATATGGTTGTAACACCCATTTTCTAACTCAATTAACTCATATTCAATTTAACCATATACTTCAATGAGTCAAGAGAAAAGTTTGTCTTACCTTCAAGTTTTGAGGATATACGAGAAGTGTTTACAAAAAACTTTAAACCTCTTTCTTTTTTAGCTCTAAATACTTCATTCTCTCTCTTTCCCTCTTTCTTCAACCCTTGTTCTTCTTTTAGTCTTGTGATTTCTCTCAAGATATTCACTTAAGAACATGCATACCAATGTACTCACTCATTTCTTTATTTGTTTGGAAGAAGAAATACAATCTCTTTAAATTCTCCTCCCTCTCTAAGCCATTGGTTTCCTGGCTCTTTTTTAGGGTAGATTTTTTAATTTATTTTATATCTACACACATAATATATCTTCTACATGTGCCCTTCATATGTAACCAAATATCCATTTTAGTCACTACATTTATTTTAGATGTTTTTTTGTATCATAAACAAAAATATGGTTTCTTACTATTATTTATTTTCATCTTCATTTCATCCATATTATTATTATCAGGGTTTACATTGGTCATGTTTTCTTGAGAACTATTTAAAATTAGTGATCTTTATTTCACTAGGAATTGGATGCAACCTATCAACCTACTCTGGATATGGATAATTATATACAGAACTAACTTTTCATCAATATATAGTGTAATTTCTCTTAAGTTCTAAGCAAGTTCAACCTTGCTTATCCTTCCCCTAGCTTGCTGATTAACATCAAAGTCTTGTTTTGTAAGATGATTAAAGTTCCTCCATTGCAAAATAACTTAAAAGGCATTAAACTACCTTATGACAAGTTATTGTGGTAGGTAATATGGTCATTAGGCAATATAATTGGCATGTAATTACATGTATACTTGCAAAATAAAAGGCTTAACTCTTAATAGAATCTATTGCATCCTATACTATCCTAGTTATGTCAACCAATGTCACATTTGGTTCTATTATGTAGGAATGCTCATGAAAATAAGCATTTATCTCTTTTCAACTATTGATAAAGCTGGGTTGAAGGATAGAGAACCCATGAAAGGTTGTTTTTGGTTAGTGATGAACTAAAAAACCTTATTTTATAAAGGGATTTGTTGTACCATTACCATATTGGTTGGTGAACTTGGTGATATGTTCATTTATTGGTTATTTTTGGTTGGGAACTATTTAAAATCAGTGATCCTTTTCCATTGGGAATTGGGAGCAACCTATCAACCCATTCTGGATATATATAATTATGTGCATAACTAATTGTTTATCCAATATCTAGCTTAATTTTTCTTAAGTTCTAGCTAGTTCAACCTTGTCTATCCTTCCCTTAGCTTGGTGATTGACATTAAGAGCTTGTTGTGTAAGAGGAATAAAAGTCCTCTATTGCAAAATAATTTACAGGGCATTAAACTACCCTATGACAAGTTGTTATGGTTGTCAAGTCATATGATTGGCATATGATTACTTGTATACTTGCAAGGCAACATGTGTATCAATGATGACTTTGCTTAGGCTTAACTGTAATTAGTATATAGCTTAATACATTGGCATATAATACCCAACATAGGGCATCAAGTTTCTAAAAAACCTACTAGAGTGCTTGTGATTGCATAACTTATTAAGACTTCCTCTAGGTGTATGAGCTTATGAAGTTTCATATATACTTTACCGTAACCCATTCTAAATATGATTTAGTTGATCAAATATGGTCTGCATAATTCTTTTGACCATCATAATATTATTATGGTAGGTCATATTCGTTGTTCTCTCATTCTCTATTTGGATGGACCACACATCAAAATTAAAAATATTTAATGGTTGATAAATATGCACAAAAATAGTTTACTAATCTTGTAGCAAAGTTGTAAAGGCTACTAAAGTAGTCGATGTCAAAGTATACTATTTTTATATCAAAAGAGTTAAAAAATCTTTGACTGGTTGATGTTGTTTGGTTTTGCAAAACACAAAAACCTAATGTAAATAATAATTTTTAAATCTTTTTAGGGGTTCCAAAGATCTCATTAGACAATTTAGGGTGATTTAGGATTTGAATGAAAATTACCTAAAGATGAATTTTTTTTTTTTGAGGTTTGATAAACTCTTTAAGGTTGGGTTGTCGCAAATCACAAGTCCTTCAATTATTCAGCCTCTAACATTAATCCACATGAACCACCAAATAAAAAAAATCTTTTAAAACTATTTTAGGAGATAAGGATTGTTATACATTGAATAATAGCTTTTTTGTTTGTTTTCAACTTTATCTAGTGACATCAAATCTTCCATTGTCAATTTATCAAAAACATATAAGGCATAATATTCAATTTATTGGGAAAACATGATAACCTTAATAATAAAAAAATATCACTTTACCCTTTGAAAAATATCTCATATATTACTTCATGATAGTTTTAGAAATTTATGCAATCAAGTCCCTACTAGATTTTTCGAGGTCTAGATTTATAATCCTCCGATATAAATCACATTGTAGTCCTTAATTTTTTTAAATTATCTACAATCAAGTTTAACTTGATTAATCATCCTAGTTTAATTTCTTACTCATGGTCCTTAATGTGGGTAGTGCATTAGATTCCTTAATATGTTGGCTCAACTATAAATCACAATCCTAATCAAAATATAATTAAATAAGTTAAACTAAAAAACTAATTGATTTATATTTAAAGATCAAGTACATTGTCTAACAACATATCATTATCCTTCAAATATTAGAAAAGTCAAAAGTGGTTTGACTTAATCTTTCAGTTACTAGTTTTTTAATGTAATTATTATTCTTTCATCCAAAATGTTTCAATTTAAATATTAAAGCATGAAGTGTGTCTACTCTATCAAATTATATTTGTTTTCAATACCATAGTCATTAATTATTTGAATGAGGATTAAACTATTTTCAAATATCATTTCACCTTGTATAACGATTTCACAATCAATACCATTCGAGAATATATGAAATATTTTTTCTAATTCATATAGGATGATGAATTCTCTATTAATCACTTAAATTCCTTCATATAATAATGTTATATTCAACATCTGCTCATTTATTACCTTGATTAAGACAACATGTAGTCAAGATCTTATAATTATAACCATTTTATATTGTACTTTGCAACGAACTCTTGTCCCAAGTATAGGTATCGAACTCGACCCAGGACCTAAGGCATTGGCTAGGTTTCAAATAAGCAAAACCTAGGCTTCCAATTGGCAAAGTCAAGCCCAGGCGACCTACCGGGTTAACTTGAATCCCGGGTGACCTAGCGTAACCCATGTGAGATCCAAAATTTTTTTTAATAAACCCAAAAAAATATAAATTAATTTATGAATACTTAACCTCACATATTTTTTTTATAGCCTACATCCATATGAAATGTTCCTTAATTCCTCCATGTGGGATAACTATATATAGTCTACATTTACATGGATTGTCTTAACTTTTTGATGTGGGATAACTCTACTACACTTCATATTTTTTTATAGCTTACATTAACATGCATTGTTTCTTAAATTTTTTGATATGGGATAACTATGTGTGTGTATATATATATGTGTATATATATATATATATAGACACACACACACACACATACATTCATATGAATTGTTTCTTAAATTTTTGATATGGGATAAGTATACTACACTTCACATTTCTTTTTTATAGTTTACATTCACATGGATTGTTTCTTAACTTTTTGATATGAGATAACTATATTGCACTCCATGCCTTACATTTCTTTTCCTTAAAGTTTACATCCACATGCATTGCCTCAAACATATTTTTTTAATTTTCTTGGGTTGACCCGAGACCTAGCCCATTGGACGAGTTAAGCCCCGGGACGAGTTTAATAACTATGGTCTCAAAAACTTTATTTTTTTTTTATTCTAGACTCATAAATCAAACATTAAAAAATATTTAAGATAAAGAATGTTTTTATTAATAATAAAGATGTCTTACTTGAAGAAAGTTAGTGTTACATGTAACCAAATAATTATCTACAACACATGTACATTAACAATCTCCCACTTGAGCTAAAGCTAATCGCTCGCTAATGTATCTAATACCTTATCGTTGTATATGGTGATTATACTTCTGTTAGGACAATGTCTTAGTGAGAGGATCTGCAAGAATCTTTTTATTGGGTACTTGTTTTTTCTTTATATATCTTTTTTTTTATGATTTTCTAATCATATAGAATCATCTAAGTACATGTTTGGATCACTAATAAGACCTTTGTTTCTTTGCTTATAGATTGACTCCATTATTATTATAGTACAAGGATACTGAATCAACAATGTTAGGAACCACACAAAATTTAGTAATGAACCTTTTGATCCAAACAACCTCTTTTATTGCCTCAGATGAAGAGATGTACTCAACTTTAGTTGTAAAATATGTTATGGTCTCTTATTTGAGACTTTTCCAACTCATAATACCACCGTTTAGAGTAAAAACATATCCAAACTAATATTTACTATTATTAGTATCTGATTGAAAATTAGCTTTCAAATAACCATGAACTACCAGTTCATATTCTCCATATAATAGAAAAATATTCTTAGTTCTTCTTAAGTACTTAAGAATATTTTAACTATTTTCCAATGACCCTCACTTGGATTAGATTGATATGTACTTGTTATGATCAAAGCATAAGATACATGTGGTGCATTTCTATATATTTATATGGGTCTTGTGTTTTGGTTACAAAGCCCACCACAAGAGAGGTTCGACCCATATTAAAACGTCTTGCTTAGCCAAAACAAACATTTAAAAAAAAAATCAAGACTCTCATTTTCCAAATAAAAAGCACCAGTTCTTAGTTTGGTACTCATCTACAATGTCAAAAGTAACTAAACCATCATAAGTCATTACTTTTTGTATCTATTTGGGTTGCATACCCATTATACTTTGGCTTTCAAAATGAAACTTTATTTTTGAAAAGAATAAGTTTTTATTATAGTCAAATATCTATTAATGATTCTTTAAATAAATAAACTCTCATAGGTCGTTAATCTTAGATATCAATTGGGGATAACAAGGTAGTCCATTCATTTATGAGATAGACTTCTCTTCTTTTCAAACAATAATGTTAACTATAACAATGCATTTTTTTTCCTTGAATGATTGTTCATCGACAATGTTTATACATAAATGAGTCATCATAGGCCAGTATATGTAGGCATTGGTTAGGGGTAATATTTTTTTTAAAAGGAAATAATAAATGTGATTGTTAATACAACAATACACTTTAGGGTAAATAAACCATCATAGATCATTATCCTGAAACTACATAACTTTTAGTCCAACAAGGGACATCCATTTTTTATTACCTCTAGATCTGGCCTTCAGATAGACGAACCATTAATGGTCACTATCTGAATATAAGGGAAAAAGGTACATAAATCATTCAACAAAATTATGTTTGATTTTCACCAGGATAAATAGACCAACATAGGTCATTATCCAAGAATCTTAGTTACATAAATCATCTCAACCTTAAGTTTAGGGATAGGTCAACTTAACTCCATATAAGCCCGCTTTGTTATTCACTAACAATATTTAAAAAACCATCATTGGTCTTAAGTCTTGATCAAGAATAATCGATCCATATGTGATCATGTCAAGTAACTAATCATTTCTATAATAAATAAGCCTCCACATATGCTTTTATCCTGGCAACAATTAGTAATAGCAAAATGATCTAAACCTTAGATATGATAGACTTTAGCCCATAGCCCAGTTGGTTATCCTGTGCCCTTAGATATAATCCCATATAGAGTTAGGGTAAAGTGTTCACGTAAATATGCAACTAGTTGGTTAATAATAAGTATTGAATCTTCTATTACTATAACTAAATACTATAACTAATTTTTCTTGTAACTCTAGGATTATTTCTATGACTAATATTAAAGCTTCATATTCAATTTGATTATTTGTGCAAGGAAAATTAAATAAAAAAGACTATAGATATTACGACCACCATTATACCATAACTAACATGGAATAGGCTTTATCATGATAATGTTGATACCATGTTCCAGTATATGGTCATTATTGATGCATGAGTGATTTGCTAAGAAATCAATCAAAATTTGATCTTTAACTATTTTTTTATAGCATCCAATGTAGATTAAATTTAGTCGATGCTAATGTTTATTTGCCAATATGATAAAAAAATTAATACAATATATTTAATTAAATCTATTTTACAGATTATATAAATATTAACTAGTAATATATAACAACATAACTTAACACAAGTAAAATACAAAGACATACATAATTTCTCTATCAATGTTTATCATTCTTTAACATCTATTATTACAGATGATACATAATCTATTCATTTGCAAGTAATCTTTTTATTGCTCAAATGCATAGCCTTAAAGGTTTCCCATGCCTTAGTGAGCCAAATACTAGAGGAGGTTTGGTTTGATATGCTTTTATTTCTTCAAAAGCAATTATTTCTTTTCAAAACTTATCAAAGTGTTTTTCTTTTGATAACATAATAAAAGCTTTATTCAATTTTATTTTTATTTTTTGAAAGCAATAGTATGAATTCTATCCCTTGATATCATAATTTATTGATAAAAGGCCTCATTAAAAACTATTAAGGGTGTAAATGACACATAATTCAATTTTCTTTTGTAAAGATTTTAATGTAAATTGATGTGATATTAGAGATAGTTATTTGTCTTTTCAGCTCTTATGTCTTAACAGAAGATATTAAATACAAATTTTAAACTTGTGATAGCTTTCAATAAATTTGATTAAAATACATTACACGAAATTATAATTAGAAGGTTTTAGTTTTTATTTTTATTTTTTTATGTGCCCGTGTGGCAAGAAGAACTAATTTATGTTTTATTTCTTAAAATAAATTGTGAAATATTAATGATTGATATTTTGATCCATTAACACATTTGTTTTATGATTATATATTGATCCATTAATCATTTAAGAGCATATCCATGTCATTATGTTGATTCACTTGGCAATCGTAAGGTTTGAAAACGAATGTTTTCGTCCGACAACGAAAAGTTGAAAGGAATGTCAATTTGTGATGCATAAAGACAAATGCTTTCAATTTATATAGACAAAATAAACTAAAACGGAAGGACAGTCTAGAACACTCTCAAATAATGTTCACACTCACAATATACTGTGATCGGAAAAATGCTTTTTTTTTTTTTTACCTCTTAACTGTTTTTTTTCATTGATTATGTCCTTTAAATGCAAAATTAGTATCCAATTGCTTTTTGTTGGCTATGGACAAAATAAAAAAAAAAAAAGGGATCAACTTAGAAGGATCAACTTCAAATTTGGGTGCTTATAGTTGGCATGAAAAGTGCAATTTAGTCTCTAGTTTTTTAAGAAGAGAGAAAGTTTCACCAGATTCTGGCATAGAGAGAAAAAATCATTATTTTCACATATTTCAGCTAACAAATTGGTTAATATTTGTGTCCACGGGTTTTATTTGATGAAAAAAAGATTGATGATGGTTGTTTAAAACCTCAATATTACCTAAAATAATATATTAAAGTCGAGGGAAAAAAATCTAACCCAGTTTGATTAATTGGTTTCTAGGTACTGTGAAGGAGTTTGTGAGTTTTTTTTTTTGTTAAAATAGGATTTTAGGGAAAAATTAGATTTGCTCTGATTTTATTGTCATCGCTGTGGTTACTAGAATCTAGGTAAACATGCAACACATCGTCTAATTATTTTTTATCAAAAAAATTAGGGCATGGGAATGGGATCTTTTGTAAGACTTATTTGTGCAATTTTTTAATTTTTTGTTCAAGTGCAAAATAAATTTCAGAAAAAGATTTATTAGACGCGATTGGATCCTTGGCATGGATCGCAAATTTGACGAGTTAAGACATATATGTAGAGCTTTTTTTTTTGATGCATTTTTCCCTAAATTTTTTTTTAAAAAATACAGTTTAACCCTTGTTATCATGGATCTTTTTTTTATTTAACTTAAAATAAAAAAGTGCAATTTCATCATTTTTTAATCACTATGATTAAAAACATTATGTCTAATTGAAATTATGTCCATGATCTAGGTTCTAAATTTTATCATATTTACTTATAGATTCAATCCAATATGTGGTCAATCAAGACTCAATCACGGGAAGAGAATAAGAGAAATAAAAAAAAAGATAAATTATCTAACTAGGGTAGTTTATTGCTCGTGTTCATTACTCGAGTTGTAAATTTTACATGTTAACCCAGGTTAATATTGTGTGTGACGATCTTTCATTTAACTCCTTCAATTTTTTTTTCCCGATTTAGTCTTTTGGTAGTTTATTGTTTCATATTTAAGGTAGAGTTAAGTAAAGCTAAAATGATGGTGGTGTGAGTTTTTTTTTTTTTTTAACAAAGTCACTATTTGAACAAGGTGTTCAGTTTACTTTTGACCTGATATGTTGAACAAGCCACGACGACTTTCTTTTCATTTATTAATGCTTATGATGCTTGATTAATTTAATCTGATATAGTAGTTGAGATTTTAATTTTAATTTTAAATATTTCATTGCATGTAGACAAAAATAACATCATTAATATTTTTTTTTATGCAATTATTAGCTTTTTATTCGATCCCCGCGCGCAAGCCCAAAAAATAGTATAAACTAGTCATTTTGTCTATGTTGCAGGGAAATACTTGTTTATTAGAAATATACTTTAAATATTATAGAATAATTCACTTTTATAAAGGTATTTATATATAACTTAAAATATTGCAATTTATTGATTTTATTTTAAAAGAGTAGTGAGTGTTGGATCATTAATCCAACGTTGGGCTTATATGAGAATAATTATGTGTTTGTGGACTGTCAAATAAGGTGAAGCCTAATTAAAAATGATCTGCTAAGTATTTTTAGGCAATTGGGTTTTGGTGT
>Ga0325414_1003437_pt1 | contig 16451 bp, 7 predicted proteins | sample PopdelMetagenome_8_FD_206183 | JGI IMG/M metagenome (GOLD analysis project Ga0325414, IMG submission 206183) | Populus deltoides microbial communities from Bellville, Georgia, United States - Leaf-PdKOR-R3 | ecosystem: Host-associated > Plants > Phyllosphere > Phylloplane/Leaf | place: USA...
GTAGATATGCACATCTAGGAAATCATATGCATGGATGTTATATTCTTAGTTTATGCATGAAAGTCACATCGGAAAAAGTTTTTGCTTTCTGGATATGGAGGAATACATTATGGGAAGCATAAAAGTTCCAGCATCACCTTTTTGTCATTCCCTTAGCAAAGGTATCCATGTAGAAGTGATTAAAAGGTCTCAATTCCAAAATTTAGGGGTAAAAATAACCATGTTTAAGGTTAAAATATATCTTAAAATGATTTCAAGGAAAACGCACCATATGTTATCCACAAATATTTCTTACCGGTTTGACAGTTGTGCAGAGGAAGCTCTGCCAAGAATTGCAATTTTATCAAGCGGATAAATTTCTGTCCGAAAATTTCTTCTACGGAGATGAACTTTATCCTATATTTCAATTTAGCTTGCACGTGGCAGTTCTGCCAGATATTCTGAAGTGAGAATTCTAATTGTTCAGGATAGGTGACTTTAGTAAATGCTTGCCTGATCTCCATTTTTTATAAGATAGGCATCAAGCCAACAGAGTAAAAATATGCTCGAAGTTCTCAGGTAGGTTTCTGATTATGGACAGAAGTGAAAGCATCATTGAAATCTTAAACACCCCCTGAAAACTGATCTTCAGGATTTTTTATCATAATATTACGTTTTTTCATACAATGCAGTCAGGGAACTCAAGAAAAAGCAAAGCCCTTAAATACAACATTGTTTTCAACATAGCATAAGAGCTATTTCCATATCATACAGCGTTAAACTAAAGTACTGTGTGGCTTATTTGAGAGGTACTATAGCTAGAACCAGATTGCCTTGGCTTCCATGAGCATTTGTTTCAAAGACCCATCGAGGTGCAGGGATAGCACATCTTTGGCTGATCCTACCCATTTTCCACCTATGAAGACAGCTGGGACGGTGGGGTTGCACCCTAGCCCACGTAAAGCCCACTCCATTTCCTTACCATTGGCTTCACGGTCTAGCTCATGAATTGCGGGGCTTGCACCTAGTTCATAAAAAAGTGTCTTGATGCTGTGGCACATGCAGCATGAGCTCTTGGTGAAGATCACTGCAGCGTTCCTAGATGCCAAATCTCTAACCTTATCCATTTCTAAAACCTTTTCCTGGTGTTGCTAAGAAAAGAAACAATTCTCTTGCTATTCACAGCTAGCTGAGTGCTACTAGAATTAGCTTGGAAGAAACACAAAGTCAATCAAGAAAGGAAAAAAACCTGCAGGGAAGCAAGCTGAGTGCAGAAGCTTGTAGCTGCTAGTTACTGAGGAATTGCTTTGGTGGACTTTGAGATTCATCAGGCCTTATTTATAAGGGCAGTTGAGGGGTGGTGGATACAATTGTTTAATCCATAAAGGAAAAACAAACTATAGGATAAAAAGAGAAAGATCCTTCTGATATTTGTTTGGATAAGAAAAATATTGCAAATTATGCATGATTTATTTGATAGTGACCCCTTTGTGCTATAAACAACTTGTACCTGTCATCTATAACTGTAATTCAAATCTCCAGGATAGATTTTCCGTACAGATAAACAGTGTAGGAATAAAAACAATACATTTAACAATTAGCAGAACATACTTTCGGCCCCCCGTTGGTAGCATCTGAAATATAGAATTCGAAGTTAATTACTGAAAATATTGATAAGTATTCGTTGTTGAAGGATGGACAAGAATACCTTTTTTCATATCTGACCACCATGGAGAATCTCAATGCCCTTTCAATAGTGGCTGGTATATATATGTGGAATGTCAAAGGCATGGAAGGTCTGGGTCACCTGTTCATCCTCTCTGCAAATATTCCATCAACTTAATCTCTACACAGATGTCTTGCCTCGCCTATGAATTAAGATTATCGAAAAATTCCTGATGAATGTATACGAATGCATAGACAGCACACGACGTAGCTCTTAAAGCTGGATCAAGTTAAACTTGTTTCTTGTGATTGCCTGACACATTTGGGTCACTTGTCATTGTAGCACAGTGTTAAATAATATTTATGTAGTTTTATTTATTAAGAGTAGAATAGTACTTTCAGTTTCACTTATATATACTTTATTTGTATTTAGGTTAAGACTATGCATTCATAATATACAGATTATTCAGAATTCTAGCCTCCTTTTTCTATTTAATCTCAATTAATTTAACACATAGCATCTGCTGGGCGCTGGCTGATGTGGAGGAAGATAGAGTTTATCCAATCCATTCTCACTTTCTTGAATTGGTCCCCTCACCGTATTAATGGTATGCAAAATTCTAGAAACAGGAGGAAGGAAAAGAAAAACCAGATTCTACTTGCAAAAGAAAAGGAACACAGGAAAATAGAGCTACATACATTTACACTTGTTTGAAGAGGAGAATGCCACTAAGTTGTGCCTTTACATTCAAAACTCGAATAGATCTTGTTAGCTTATTATTATGATGAAAAAAAATAAAATTGGCAATTAATGGATATATCTATACGTTCTTGCTTTTCTCTTTTGATCTCTGTACTGTGCATATCCCCTTCAAAAAAAAAAAACTTTCCTTTTCTTTTCATTAACTAAAAAAGTTTACAGAGATGGGGAAAATCTTTTCTTTTCATTAACTGAAAATTTAGATTCGGTACTTCCTGTCGAACTAACAGGTGGACAAAATCTGCCCTTACAAAGATGGAAAAGGCCGTGTGAAGATAATTGAAAAAATAGTTGACAACAGTACTAGCTATAGCTACTTGGCCTTTGCTAGCTATCACAAATCAAATCTTGTGTATAAGTGCATCTTCTTGCTTATTCTTCTTGATCATAAACATGCAAGACGAATCTTTCTATATATCAAATTCTTAAGAATATGCAAAATTCCTTGTCCTGCATGCATGCCTATGCCGGCCAATTTCAGTAGCTTTTTATGCGTATGGTGAACATGTACATGCGTCATACGCGATCGTATCCAATATGCTGTGTCCCATCCACCCACTTGTGATCTCTTCTTTTCCAGTCCTTTGTGGTATATATCAATGTTGATGTGATGCGCGCGGGAGAATTGAGGAAGAAGAAGAAGCAAAATAAAAGAGAGGATAAATTAAAATAAGATGAAATCTAAAAATAGACTTGAATGTGATCAATTTTCTAATTAAAAAGTGACGGCTTAAGCTATTTATTGTTGTTTTAGACTATACATGTGTGTGATCTATTACGAGGGTTTATTATCTTTATCAACTTTCTTGGGATTGAAAAAATTCATCCCTATCAAGTGTAGTTCTTGGTGGCTCTAATTCAAACCATAATTAAAACATTACTAACAATTAAGCTAACAACCCACTAAAATAAGATGAAGTCTAAAATAAAATAAAATAAAATAAAATTCAATAATAAAACCAAATAAAAGTCCAATAAAATAGACTCGAATGTGCTCATTTTTCTAATTAAATAGTGATGAGTTGCGCTATTCCTTATTGTTTCAGGCTACACACATGTGTGATTTATGACATAGGTTTATTATCCTTATTAACTCTCTTGGGATTGAAAACATTTGACCTTATCGAGTTTAGCTCTTGATGGCTCTAATTCAAACCATAATCAAAATATTACTAACAATTGGGCTAATTGTAATTGTATATGCAATGTAGCCAATCAGTTGGTTATACGTGTCATTGATCTTGTTCATATGTGTGTGTGTATTAATAAAGGCTTTATTTATTTTTAATATTCATCAAATACTTGATTAATGAATCTAATATCTGATTAATAAATTTAGAGTAAAGATAAAGTTTTCGGGACAAAAATACTTTGCAAATGAAATTATAAAGTCATTATAATTATAGGATTCCTGTATATTACATCAAAATATTATTTCTAAATGTTCTCGATCAATGTTCTATTAAGATTGGACATTAATTAGAGTTGTTGAGACTGATACATATCATGTTCTTTCCTTTATAAAAAGAAGCAATTAGAACTAGTATGTAGATGCCTGTTAGATGACATGCACATTGAACTGACCCGTATGAAAACTCCATATGAAAAAATCACTTATATTTATGAAAAAACTCACATGACAATTATGTAAGTGATTCTTAAACCTGAGATCACTAAATTATATCCTATATAGAAAATCTTATGCTTTAATTCTGACTCTGTACATATTCAATGCCTGGTGTACTGGGACGTGTACCCAATATAGGTGTTAGGCGTACGCCCAATACCCAAAATTAATTAGATCCACACGCTACACCCGGACCCAATTATGTATGAGCCTAGGTAGCACCTAGTTCTATTCTTTGTTATTGCCTGAACCTAAGGGCAATTGAGCCCAAACAACAACCTGGGTCCATTGGGAAAACTGCTAAATTGAGAATGGTAAATGGTAGTTAACGGATTAAGTTATAATTAAATCCTATGAAGGATAATCACTCCTTTTTTTCTTCCTTGTCACATTTTCTCTTAAATTCCTTCGTGTTCTCTTGCAAATCAGAATGAAAAGAAGCGTTTTAAGGCTAACTCGTGAGTGCATGGACATGAAGGGCATGTTTCACAAAGCCCAGTTCAAAAGAGCCCAAAACAAATCTTTGTTGCTTGAGGACCAAGCCTTGAGCAAACTTCACATCCCAATATGAAGGAGATGGCAACGGTCTTTTTGTTCATAACTCTGGCCCAGCAACATCCTTGCTCACCTTTATGAGGAGTTCAGCTTCCAAATTGCCACGTTTTAGCGATCAAATTGTGCTAAGAAAGGAAAGAAAATCAGCCGAAATCATTGTCAATATTATCCAGAATCGATCTATATATATATATATATATATATATTGAAAGATGTTTGTGTTACTCGTAGCCTCCTCTGCATCAAGAATAATAGTTTTTCTCCTTTAAAGTTTAAATCATTCATCGTGCAAAGAGAAGAAGATCGAGCCGAACCTCTCAAAGATTCAAGACAGCCATATCTCCAGCCACCAGTTTGTCACAATAAGAGAGTATAAGAAATATATAAGAAAACGTACAGGGACTGAATTAAGAAAATAAAACAAGTACAGATACCAGATGCACCCTATTATGTTAAAAACTCTAAAACCCTAGTGTAAAAGAAGGGCCTTCCTTCCCTTTTTGTTTTGGGCCGCCACTCTCCCTCTGCCCTTTCTATTTATATCACACACAAAAGAAGAGAAAATCTTTTTTTTATCGACGCCGAGGGATCCCAAGACCCCCGAAGCTGTAACAGCCGCCTTTCCTAGTATCGCTGTCAGCGAGTTCTGCCGCTGGAAACCCACTTCCTTTACTTTTTATTCGATTTTCTTAAAGGTTAGACTTCTTCTCTGTCTAAGCTAAACTTGAAGAAGTTTTCATTCATGGGTTCTGTGAATTTTATCTGTTGAATAGTTGCTATTTCGAAAAATATGGTTTTGAGTATGGGATTTATGTAATTAGCTTAATCGACCAGTTGGGTTTCTATGGAGAATCCATATTTCAGTCTTGCAGACGTTATATCATGATTGGGGTTAGGAAATTAGGTTCTGGTTTTAATCTTTGTAGAATTTGTAGTTATTTGTTTCGGACGGTCTGGTTCAACTACATCCCAGGTTCTGAATTATCATTTTTTTTTTTTTTTTATCAAAGTGCAGTCCAAATGTCGGATGCTCAAGAAATACAGGATCAACCAATTGAGGCAATTCGGGCCAATGCGTCTCAAAAGGAAGAGGAATCCCGTGATGAAATGCTTTCTCGGCACAGGTATATTGTTCTATAATCTGCATCATCGATTTATTACCGATCCATTTATTTATGATTTGGGTTCAGTGTTTTCTTTACTATTTTAGATGTAGCGGATATTTTTGGTATTGTGTGAAAACTCAGTTATCACATAGCTTTCTGATGTACCAGTTTTTGTGGGTAGGGTATGAGGAAATAACCATTATTGCTATGATGGTGGTGACCTTATGTTTCATTTATTACGAGGAGTAGCTATTGTCACTGCTATGGAACTGAGATGCATAGATTAAAAAAATTAAGACAAAAAAGAACTGTAGATTGTAAATGACTTGTACTGAAAGTCTACCTGTTGCTTACCTTAGTTTTACATTTAACATTATATTTGATTATAATATAATATTGGTAATTTCTTCTGCCCCTAAACACTTGGGCGAATTGTTAATTGGTGTTTGTGTCTAAAAATTTTATGTGAGCAGAAAGGAGATAACACAGCTGCAGAACAAAGAAATTGAAATGAAAAAGGCAGCTGCAAAAGGTAGCAAGGCGGAACAGAAAGCTAAGAAAAAGTTGGTCGAGGAAGAGGTCTCTCAACTATCTGCAAAGCTAAAAGAAAAACATGCTGAAGAACTTGCTTCTTTAGGTTACAACAGTACTAATGGAAATGAGAGTAGCAATCTTGACAACTTGGTGAAGGCTGTAGCGGGGGTTTCTGTTACCAACCAGCCTGAGCATTCAAAGCCCAGCAAGAGCGCAAAGAGACGGGGGAAAAGAGCTCAGCAAGAAGCAGAAAGAGAACAAAGAATACAAGAAGAGCAAAGCAACCTTGAAAGTGATCGAATGATTGAAGATGAAAAATTGGAAAGAAAGCTTGAACCCCTCGGGTTGACTATAAATGAAATAAAGCCAGATGGGCACTGCCTCTACCGAGCTGTTGAAGATCAGCTGGCACTCCTTTCTGGAGGTTCAGCACCATATGATTACCAAGAGCTTCGAAAATTGGTGGCTGCCTATATGAGGGAAAACTCACCAGATTTCCTCCCTTTTTTCCTGTCAGATACTATTACCGAAGAACACTCTGATCATTCACTCTCAGATAGATTCGAGAATTACTGTAAAGAAGTTGAGTCTACAACAGCATGGGGAGGGCAGCTGGAGCTTGGGGCTCTAACTCACTGCCTCCGGAGGCATATCAAGATATTTTCAGGATCATTCCCTGATGTGGAGATGGGAAAGGAGTACAAATCTGACGGTGGTGCTGGTTCATCTAATGCAAGCATTATGTTGTCGTACCATAAGCATGCGTTTGGTCTTGGGGAGCACTATAATTCTGTTGTTCCAAATTTGACCCAATAGGCATGTAATACTACACCTGTGCATCTTCACTTCACGAGGAACAAGATATTTGTCCGCTCTAAGTTGAATCTTTGGGTTGTGTAGAATTCATTATTGTTGAATTTTGGAATGGTGGGAAATTTCATCAGTATATGTGCACTGTTTAACATTGTGTCCAATTATTTTATTTTAGTAGCTGGATCTGATTGAGGAAATGTATACAGACAGGGCACTAAATTTCATCGACATCTGGTTGATAAATGTAAGGAGAGAAGAATCTTCGGAAGGAATAAGAAAATATGCTTTGTAATATTTCAATAGTAAATATATTTTGAAAAAAGAAAAGAAAAGAAAAGAGCAGGAACGTTGGAGTGTGAAAAAAAGAGGAAAACATGCTTGAATAGAAAACAGACGAACTTCCATCAAAATGAAAAAGGAAAATTTTGGATAAGAAAAAAGACGGGCTAGGCCTCCGTCCGGGGGTCAGGCTTGATCGTGTTTCAGTCTGTAGATATATAAACTTGTAGATGACTTGTTGACGGCGCGTATCCGCCCAACTCTTCTGGTCTGCAGGTTTGGTCCCAGACATCATCAGAAAATCTCTAAACTCAAATGTTTTTCACCTTGTTCATCCAAAGACAAGTTAAAGCCATCCTCGCTCCATTAAAATAAAAATAAAAAATCATTTCAAGCAAAAATTAAATTAAGCTCCAAAACTCTTGCTAGTAACTCTAGACACCACCCACACTATTCATTCCACTCCACTCATGTCTTAACATTTCGCACCGGTGGTGATGTATATTGCATTTCTACCCGAGTTTGGGATACGTTTGTCTTAAAAAAAAACATTAAAATATATTTTTATATATTTTTGAATGATTTTGATTTGAATAATTTTTTTTAAAAAAAATATTTTAATATATTTCCAAGAAAAAAAAACATTTTACAGCCAGAATTTTTTACCATAACTTTCTATTTGAGTCTCGTTTTCATTTTATTATTATTATTTTTTTATCAAAGCAAAAAAGGGGTCATTTGGTCAAACGGCTGGGTGGGCTGATGATGGGCGGCACCGACATGGTATATGGACCGTGCTTGGCACAATACAATTATTAAATAAATGTCTGGTGGGTTAGAGTCTTATAGCACATTGGTTCCATCATTGGGTTTGGGCCCGGTGGCTGCTCCCATGGACTCACACTCTGATTTGGGCCTAAGGACGTCGTGCTTTGGGACACCTCTGGTAATTAATTGACAAATTTTGATCACGTATATTTTAAAGAAGAAAGAATATATGTTTCATTTATTTTAATTACTATTATCACATAACATTCTTGAAAACCCAGGCGTGTTTAGGCAAACCTAGACTCACATGAGCTTCGTTAACTTGATCCTTGATTTTTTATATGTATTTTAAAATAAAATTCTCTTAACTTAAATAAATAAAATGGTATTTAAAAATTATCTAATTACTTAATTTTTTAAAAACATGATTAGAAATTTTAATGGTAATATACGGATAATTAAAAATAATATTGCACAAGAATTTTCAATAAGAATAAAAATATATATTTTATTGTTATATTTTTTATATAGTTTTCATAAATTAATTACTCTTCTATTCTTTTATACAAGCACATAGTTTATATACGGATACATGATTTTTTAGTTTTTTTAACTTGTTTTTTAGTTATAATAAATTTTTATTTGAAAAAACATTCTCCTAATAGAAAAAACATATTTCATAAAAAAAAATAATAAAAACAAATTTTAACTAAATTTTCTCTTGAATTTAAATTTTTATGATTCTTACGGATATTTATTTTAATTACCTTAATTTTTTATGTAAAAAAATTATGTTGTTAATAAAAAAAAAATGTTTCATAAGAACAAGAAAAAAAAATACATAAATTAAAAAATGAGGATATTTACTAAATAAATATAGCAGGTACGATAACTAGTTGCCAATTAAAACTAATTTAGCTACAGATATAGAATGCACCCACGTATGCTTTAATTCCTCGTGCCGACAAGTATATCTTGGGCCAAATTGGAATAAACCTCACTCAACTTTAGCGAAAAAACAAATACTCATTTGAATTAAAAAAAAATCAGGGATTTTTTTTTTCTTATCACATAAACAATATGATTTTTTGAATGTATTTCTTCTGTTAGGGTTTATAAATCGAGAAATTGATGAGAAAACTCTTAAAAATCATTCTAACTCCTCTTTTTTTTTTTCTCTCTCTCGAAGGGGAAAAGGGAGTAAATTATGGAAAGAAATATTGAAATATCCTCACAAGATGTTAGTTTTTTTGAACAAAAATCCAGGGGAGGGCTTAATTTCACAATTTGGCCTCCACCTTGTGCAAAATGTGCAGCCTGCCAAATCCCGTGAACATTCACATCATGCATAAAGACAACAAAACATGGAATAATATATATGGAGAACCCACAGAAAACGGCTATCCAAGGCTCGAAGATGCCCATTTATATCACCGTACCATAGCTAGCTAGGGAATTTTATGACACAAACGACATTCAGCTTGCCATAGAGATCAGAGATCGTTTAAATTTTAGATTTAGAGAATCATTTTGAGCAAAGATGAGTGATCTTGTCATGTGTTGTGAATTCTATTCCATATATACCTGCACTTTTATCTCTAGAAAGATTGTTGAGCATATATTATCGATGAAGTTTCTAAGAACTTTCAGCAGATCTTGAAAAAAGATAAGCATCAAGCTGTCTTGAACCACTCCTATCTGAAATTTCTCAACTTGGCTTTCTAGCTATCTAGCTAGCTAGGTCCACGAGAAAGAGATGGAATCCTAAGTGCTGTACTTTGTACGAACATTACCTACGTAACTTAAGCCAATGCAATTCACATATGTCTCTGTCATGCGAGGAACTGACCTCGCATTCTGCTTTAGGTTCTCCCTGTAGATATATATCCATCCACCAAAACAAAATTTTATTCCTCCATATTGAAACTCATTATCATATATTCTCATGATCGATCCTCTATGTCCTACTTGCAAGGTAATTACAAACTAATATATATATTGATTGTTTTATAGATAAAAAATATGCGCAAAAAAAATAATTATCCGCTAAACTTGTACCGCTAAAATTATTCCGTTGACATAACTTCATATGTAATAGTGATATATATAGTAATTTTGTTTTAACTCTCTAGAATATACAAACGGATTGCGTCTTTCTGTATTCCCATCGGTAAATCACAAACGGACTAATTTCGTTGGTGATAATGGCATATGCAATAAAGTTTTTTCAATTCTTTGAAAAATACCGACAAATTGAGTCCTTCGGTAACTCCGTCCGTAATAATTAAAAATAAAATTGTATAGAATAATTAATATATAATTGTATAGAATAATTAAAAAAATAAAATTGTATAAAATTAAAATATGTAAAAATAAACTTGAATAATATAAACCCAAATATTCATTACAATTTTATTTCTACAAATAAAAATTAAACTAGAATAATGGCGGAGGAGGAGGAGGAGGAGGAGGTTGGTTATTTTCGGGATGCTGCAAAAAAAAAGATGCACACGTACCACCCATTTGTGATCTCATGTCCATGACTATTTGACGAAGTTATTCATAATCCGTCGAGAGTTGCTCATATTGTTTTAATGAGATGAGCCGTGTGCTGTTGTAAGGCCACGAACTCCTAAAACTGGGTGCTCGATATCGATTAAGAGCTCCCAATGGTTGAGACACTACACGCTGCCTGCAAGTTCTCGGTCGTAGTGTTGGAGAGTTCATACACCTGATTTTTATTGAGTCCACCAAACGATCCTACCTCCATCCATAAATCTGGATCAAAATCCGGGTGGGTCGAAAGATCGTCCTCATATCTCTCCTATTTGATAAATTTTGTACATCAAGTATAACAATAAACAGTAAACAAGAATTCTGCAATGAAATTAAGTACCATGATAGATAATGATTTTGTGATGGTACTTATATATGTTTTGAACTACGTGACAAATTATTCATCTTGTAATTGAAAGATTAAGGATTCAGTCAGCTGTGCGTTATTAGACAATAAATATTATCGATATTGTCTAAAAGATTTTTAAAAATGTTTGAGTTTATGATATTAGAATAGATGATAAAAAGCACAATTCATATAAATTTAGAGAGAAATACATAAGAAAAAAAAAACTTAATAAGATCTCAAATCTTGTTTTTTAGTTTTGCTTATTGCATTCTTTTCCATTAACTCTTGCCACACTAATTTTCTTCTAACAAAGTGTGTGTGTGTGTGTGTAAAGTGAAGGTGATCATCATAAAACCGGAATACTCGCCATAAAATCATGCACGTATTGATAAAGTCTAATTAATTTCATTAATAAAACAATGTATTGAAAAGGTAAAGATACCATAAACCAGAAAACTCTACATCAGTGGCCCTTAGTTTTATCATGAGCCGGTTGAGCTATTATATTCCTGCCCAGGGGAGCTTTCTAGACAGCAGAACGTGGCCATTTCTTAAAGCTAGTTTTTGCATGGTACCTTTCATCAAATATACAGAATTTCAACATTCTAAGCAGATAAAGAAGAAAGGGCACGTGTCAGAAATGTGATTCTAATTGCTTTCAGGAAAGGGTGGACAAGTGATAGAATTCTTCCACAATGAGAGATCTTAATCTCGAATTCTCAGGAATGTTACCCTAGTAAATATGCTTTAAGAGTCCTCGTGCTGTAATCAGCACAATATTGAGTCCATGCTTAATTTAAGGTGAAGCAAACCAAGATACTATAAAGATCGCTAGCACCATATTTTCTTGTGCTTTTAATTAAGTCAAAGCTCAGCAATTGTTGAAACTTTGAAGTGCTGACGGACCACATATATATATGCTGCCTAAATATAATATAGAAACTTTCTTTTCTTCTATGATAAAAGACAGGGTTATTAATAAAGAAAAAGGAAATAAATTAACTTGATGATGCTAGCTGATCATAATATAATATTTTTAGAAGGCCTCTTCCATTGTTTATGAGCACTAATCAGGTGATTCATGCAGAGAATATCTGTGTTATTTGTCAAAGTAGATGATAAGGTCATGTAGTGGATCTTCAAAAAACCATCTTCTTGTACGGCCCTTACGTAGTTTTGTGATCTTTCCATGCGATCTTCAATTAAAGGGTGAATCGCTTTTTGACAAGCATCTTCTGTATGCAAATTTCTTCTTTTCGTTGCCCTTCTGTCAGCTTTCGGTTGTCTTGCATTAAAATTGTGCGAATCTTTACATGGAAAAGGATAGGAGCTAACAGTGATAAACCCAAGTTCCTTCTCCACCTCAGCTTATGCTCATAAAGAAAACAAGGTAAGAGAAATTCGAAGGTATTGGGGTTAATTAAGCCTTTAACGGAATGAAATGGCAAAATGCCTTGAAAGGGTTTGGAAATGCTGAATATTGTATACAAAATCTGTAACGGATGACTGAATGTTTGAGACATCATCAGGTTTAACGAGTTGCAACATAACAAGATGTTCGAAACACGAGGTTGTCACAGTTAATTAGACCTATGTTCAAAAAATGCCGTTTATGGCAAAAGGCATTGGGCCTTTGATTTTTAATACAAGACACTCAAGAAACCACCGAGAAATGACGGTACATCGTCAGGGCCAAATCACTTGGTCAATTAAGTCAGTTAACCATCAGGCCGGGGAAGGTTAGTGCACCCTTGTGTAACCCAACTCTTGAAAAGAAAACCCAAAGGTCATAAAGATATTAGATTTCTAGGAGAGGTTATTGAGTGATATGATAGGTTAAGGATACAGTAGTTAAATTGACTTGGGAATCTATCATTTTCTTGCTATTGTCACATTGTGCATGTTAATTAATTTTCAGGATAGAAAGTATGATTCTACAGGTCAACCTCAAGTAATCATCAGAGTACATAGGGAATCAAATTGAATACATGTTCTTAACATTTTATTCCCTTTCAGCTGAAATTCTATCAGGGAAAGAAGAAAAGAATGCCAGCTACCCCCTCCGAATGGCTAGTATAAATAGACCACCCAAGGATGACAAGTTCTTCAAAGCAAAGCCCTCTAATCTCTCACAACAAACTTCACAAGTCATAACATTCACTTTGCCAACTTCTATTCTTCGTAGACATGGATATGGTGAAAAGGTTGGTTGCTGACAGGCCAGTGGTGGTCTTTAGCAGGAGCACTTGTTGCATGAGCCACTCCATTAAGACACTTATATCTAGCTTTGGGGCAAATCCTACAGTTTATGAGCTGGATCAAATACCAAATGGGAAGCAAATTGAAAAGGCATTAGTGCAGCAGCTAGGATGTCAGCCAAGTGTACCAGCTGTTTTCATAGGCCAAGAGTTTGTTGGTGGTGATAAGCAAGTCATGAGCTTACAAGTCAGGAATGAGCTAGCTCCATTGCTCAGGAAGGCGGGAGCTATATGGATTTGATCAAACGGCAGTCATAAGTCAAATTTACACTTGCTTTAATTCAGTACTGTTTGCTAGTGCTCGAATTTTGATGGGCTTGAATATAGATTATCGAACAAAGCTTTAGATATATATTTTATAGAGTCTCTTGAATACCTGATCGTTTTTCAGCGGTCAGGATTAACTTTTAAAAAAAAAAAAAATTCTGTTAACCATGTCCTACTATTAACTATCTCCGGTACTCTGTACTAAATGCTAGTGGATGCTAAATAAAGGAGACTTGTAGCTTAATTACATGATCCATTTGCAGCATTGGTATTAATTGCCTTTAATTTGCAGAGATTCAGTTGACAATGAGATGATGTCTCAAAATCCAAAATATTTATGTAACATGTTATTTAGTTTGTGGGTAATAATTAATCAAGATATTTAAATAAATAGTTTTCTTCTTCTTATCTCAAGAAGCATCAAATTAATGATAAATCTTAAATACCTGCAAAAATAATTTAATTAGGGGATTTAAAAATCCTTCGATAATAAAATCAGTAACTTAATGAGAAAGACAATAAATGAATTAAAAAAACCTTAAATTCCAAGAACAAATAATGTTAGTTCTTGTATTTTAGGGTGATTACACTACAAGATTTAACAGTTTTATTGATGAAATTTTTCCATCGGCGTAAGACACATATTTTGTCGGAAATTAATTTACCGACGGAAATGCTTTGTCGGTGAATCTTTTGTCGGTAATTTTTTTTTCCGTCGGTAAATCTGTTGGTAATAAAAAAATAAATTTATCCGCTTCATTTCATCGGTATATCCATCGGTAATTTCGTCGGTAATTATTTAAAAACATTTTAAAAAAATCATTTTATAAAATTATAAAATAATTAAATTTACATAAATTAACACTGTATAATATATACTCAAAATGCTTGGAAAAAAGAATAAGAAAATCAACTCAAACAAATTTGCAACAAATAAATTCAACTAAAAAAATTCATATGAAAAAAATGAAGTTGCAATTGCTAAAAATTTAAAAATCCTATAAATAAATCTACTAAAAATTGATCTCATATGAAAAACAAATCTCACAACAAAATTTATACAATTATTAAGAACAAAAACAATTAAAAATAAAATAAAAAACAAATATAGTGAAAAAAGTCATGAAAAAAAAAATCTTACCTTAATGTAGTTACAAGTGAAGCTAAAGAGAGAAAAAAATTTCGTTAAGCATATTAATTAAAAAAAAAACTAAGAGGATAAAAGAAGAAAGAAGAAGAAGACATACTCAAGCATGGAGGTAAAGAGAAGGAGATGAGGAGAGAAAAGAAGAGAAAGAAATAGATAAGAAATGATGTTTTTTACCTATAGTGAAGAAGAAGAAGAAGAAGAAGAAGAAGAAGTAAAAGAACAAGAAGAATAATAATAATAATAATAAGAAATGGGTCTGTCTCTTGTGAAATAAGGGGATTCAGGCTTTTTATTGGGGCGCGTTACCAACGGATAATTGAATATTAATATTTTTTAATTATTCCGTCGATAATTCCATCGGTAATATTTAATTTAAATTTTCAATTTTGTAAAATTTTTTCAGATACCGCCAAAAAACTACCGATGATTTTTCAATCTGTCGGTGATTCCGTCTGTAATATTTAAATGAAAATTTTAAATTAATTGATTTTTTTCAGAAAACCGCCAAATAACATCGACGACTTTTCAATCCGTCGGTGATTTTGTCCGTAAAGAACAACAATTAACATTGCAATTGGAAAGTGAACAGTTCTGGAGCTCTCTGGAAAATACCGATAGAAAATTCCGTCGGTGATTCCCTTTGTAATTAACATGATGAACAATGTTCACAATTTACCAACGAATTTACCGACGGAAAATTCCATTGGTAAAAATGACACGACATCATTTTTTTTGCTTTGTTTTAATTTTTTTTCCCAAAGTAATTCCCTCGGTATATACCGAGGGAATATTTCCGTCGGTAAAATCCCTCGGAAAGTTACTGACGGAAATATTCCCTCGGTATTTCCGTTTGTATTTATCAATTTTCCGGTAGTGTTAATGCTCTAAAATATATGAAAACTATTAAAAAAATAAAAAAGGTTTTGAGCCCTTTACCCGAATGATTCAGGGGGTATTTATACCCTTAAACCTTGTCGTTTTCAGAGAAGGGAATGACTGAAAAGTTCCTTGCTTTCGATAGCATTAATAGGGGACAAATATCTCTTACATATTATTAATGAGATGGTAAGTGGGGTAGATCTTTTAAGAGACCTTTTATACATCTACAAGTGTAAGGAGATCATTACCTCATACATGAATAATTCATGTAATTGTTCTAGAATTAGGATTCCTTAGTCTTAGATACTCGGGACCTGAGATATAACCCAACTTAGGTTAAAAGGCACTATGTAGATCTAGAACTGGCCAATTTTGATAGGAGATATGCCTATTGATTAAAAAATTTTTGTTTCATTTTTCAAGTGAAGTAAAACTTTCTAAAGATATAATTGGATCGTAGGTCCTTTGCTTTCATATATTCCTTGAAATTGACCCACCACCAGCTTAGAATCACTGTGAACTTTCAAATGATATGCATTTAGGGCTTTTGCTAGACACAACCCAGCTAGAAAAGCTTTATATTTTGACACATTTTTTGTAGCTAGGAATTCAAAGCGAGCCTTATATTTAATGACTTGCTCTTCTATACTAATCAACAATATTCCAACTCCACTTCCATTGATATATTGGAAGATCCATAAACATAAAAGTTCCAAGCGAGGTTTTACCATTTATATCCCTTGAATTCTTAAAAGTACACTTATAAATAAATCTGATAAAGTTTTGTCAATAAAATCTATTAAGGTTTTACCATTTATGGTTGATCAAATTTTGTATTGAAGTCCAAATTCTCTCAGTTCAATTGCCCATTTCCCTAGTCATCCCAAACATTTCTAACCTATGGAG
>Ga0325414_1003439_pt1 | contig 16443 bp, 15 predicted proteins | sample PopdelMetagenome_8_FD_206183 | JGI IMG/M metagenome (GOLD analysis project Ga0325414, IMG submission 206183) | Populus deltoides microbial communities from Bellville, Georgia, United States - Leaf-PdKOR-R3 | ecosystem: Host-associated > Plants > Phyllosphere > Phylloplane/Leaf | place: USA...
AATTGTAATTTAAAAGACTAGCTATTAGTTTTAGACAAATTCATCTTTTATTGATGTTGTATTAATGCATTGTTAGGTGAACTTTGTTTAATTAACCTTAAACATGTAATATATTAGTGAGTATGACTATTTTAAAATAAACTTGAAATGAAATAAAGCATCGATTAGTTTGAGGATTAAGTTTTAATTCAACCTAAATTTTCATTTTTATGTATATTGGTTTCAATAACTCAATTTGTATTTTTATTGTGAAATTTGGTGAAAATAATATGATAAATTAGAACATTTTATATTATCAAATACCATAAGAATAAGAAGAAAAGGAAATTAATATTTGGTTGGATGACTCATTCCGGCCGAGGACGGTCAAACAGTGTCTTCGGGATGCAATTGAAATCTCTAATTTCTCTTGGACAAGATTAAGAATTGCTTAGAACATGAGTGGCTAAAACAAACTTATATTTTTATTTTGGTTTTAAGGGAGGAAAAAAACCCGTACAAGAAATTAAAACTACTGCGAAAAAAAGAAAGAAGGAAAAGGAAAGAATAGGAGCGCAGAAAGGAGGAGGCGAGGAGTGATCCCTTGGAATCTGCGAATCGAATCGGAAAAATATTGGGCGATGGGGGAGTTCGTCGAGCTTGAAGCTCAGGACGGCGTGAGAATGCCGTGGAACGTACTGCCGGGCACCAAGCAAGAATCGAGCAACTGTGTGGTCCCTGTCTCCGCCATTTACACTCCGATCAAGCCCTTCCCTAACATGCCCGTTCTCCCCTACTCTCCCCTACGCTGCCGCGCCTGCCGCTCCATCCTCAATCCATTCTGCACCGTTGATTTCTCTGCCAAGATCTGGATCTGCCCCTTCTGTTTTCAACGTAACCAGTTCCCTCCTCACTATGCCTCCATCTCGGACGATAACCTCCCCGCCGAGCTATTCTCTCAGTACACTACTATCGAGTTCGAGGACCCTCAGACGATCTCTTCCTCCGCTCCGTCACCGATGATATTCATGTTCGTGGTGGACACGTGTATGATCGAGGAGGAGATGGCTTTCCTCAAGTCGGCCCTGTCTCAGGCCATCGAACTCCTCCATGAGAACTCCCTGGTGGGTCTGATCACATTTGGTACTCTGGTCCACGTTCACGAGCTTGGCTTTGGTGAAATCACCAAGACCTACGTTTTTAAGGGCTCCAAGGATGTCTCCAAGGAGCAGCTTCTCGAGCAGATGGGATTCTTTCTTAAGAAACCCAAGCCCCCTACTGGTGTCATTGCCGGCGCTAAGGATGGTCTCTCTGCCGATAGCATTTCCCGCTTCCTCTTGCCTGCCTCCCAATGCGAATTTACGCTCAATTCCGTACTTTCTCAATTCCTATTTACACTGCATTTTGTGATAATCACAGTATAATCTTCTTATGGAGTTGTTTAATTAATTTGTTAAATTTATTAAATTGAAAAAAAGGTGCTGGAGGAACTGCAGAAAGATCCTTGGCCTGTTCCTCCCGATCAGCGGGCTAGCAGGTGCACCAGCACTGCACTCAGTGTTGCTGCTTGTTTGTTGGGAGCTTGTGTTCCTGGTTCCGGTGCTAGAATCTTGGCTTTCATTGGCGGTCCATCCACTGAAGGACTTGGTGCTGTAAGGACTTTGTTTCCTTTGATTTACTGTTTTATTTATGTAATACCTCACCATGTTTGTTGGTTCAAAATTCTAATTCTAAACTGGACTTCTGCTTGCTTACATGGATCTTACATGATTTCGCTGTGTCTAAACTTGTGTTTCTCAGTTCTAACTCGTACATTACAGTATAGTCAATTACCCAGATACTGCTTTCATGTTTTCTCGTAGTTAGTTATCCCATTTTCCATTGTAATGTTTCTACTTCATCTCTTGTAACTTTTATGAGTATATTCATGCATTACCTTTTCTTATATTGCATCCTCAATTTTTCTGTTCTTTTTATGTCTTTTTTACCGGCATTTATTTTTTATTTATTTCTCATGAATTTCTTCTAGATTGTGTCAAAGAATCTCTCTGAACCAATTCGTTCTCACAAGGACCTCGATAAGGACTCTGCTCCTTATTATCATAAAGCTGTCAAGTTCTACGAGGGACTTGCTAAGCAGCTTGTACATCAAGGCCATGTGCTTGATCTTTTTGCTTGTGCACTTGACCAGGTAATATTCAACTCTTACAACAAGCACTTACTGGTCTGGTGTGTGTGTAACTTTATGAGTACATTGTATCTATATGTATGGATGGAAGAAAGAAGGGGAATTTTACAATCCATATGATGCTATATATGTATCCTTTTTTGTATTCCTTATGCAAATATCTTGACGAAAGGGCACTCACAAAGTAAAGCACAACTTTCTAGTTTACCTTTTTACTGAAACTGTTTGAATGGATTTTGTAGTTTTAGAAATATTTTTTGTTGTTGGAACAAGATGCGGCAACATGGTTATAAGACCCGACCCGGGGGTCAACCCGGTCTAAGGCCCGTGTCTCAGGTTGGGTGGGTTGACCACGGCTCAACCCGAGCTTTAAATTTTAAAAAAAACCGTGAAACAACATCATTTCATTTTTTTAATGGTTTTTTGGTAAAAACCCAAAATGACTTTGTTTTGGTAAAACAACCAGGTTTTTCTACTAACTTGGCCCAGGCCAAGCCCTAGGTCGGCGGGTCACTAGGTTGACCTGCTAGGCTGAGCCGAGTCTTATAACATGGTGCTGTAGAGCTATATTGCATGTCAAAAAACTTAAGGTCAACAACGGGGCCATAAGCTTTCTTGTGTCAAATACATAAATAACTTTGTATACTATAGTTGCTCCATGGTTGATTACTTATTCACTAGACATCTATTAATTGAGCTCTTTGCTATCCATCTTTTTTGGTCTGACTTGTCTGGATAGCTTGGCAGTCATAATGCTTTCTTTGTCACTCTCCCTTTGGGCTCTCTAATTATTTTTGTTCTTAGCCATTTGGGGAACAGAGTCAGTATGATATTGCGACTTTTTTGGTCCCTACACACATTTGATATGCTGCCTTCTGATTTTTAAATATTTATTCTCATCATAATCATTGTTATAGTTGCAACTTTCTTGAATGCTATATGGATTGAAAATCATGATGCGCTTCTTTTGCTTGTCTGTCTTCCTAGGTGGGAGTTGCTGAGCTTAAAGTTGCCGTTGAAAAAACTGGTGGGCTTGTTGTGCTTGCAGAAAGCTTTGGCCATTCAGTCTTTAAGGATTCTCTCAGACGTATTTTCCAGTCGGGTGACCATGATCTTGGACTATCATCAAAGTGAGATTTCTTCAATCTCCTTTTATGTTTATCTATGGAGTTTCACATTATCATTTTTGAGATTTCTTAAACTCTGCAATTCTCCTGTCACTTGCCAAACTTTTGGCTTTACTTTAAAGCAACTATAAATCTGGTCGTTGTGAGTATGGCCTCGTGCATGTGCTTGCTGTGTTATTGTTGCTGTATGTGATTTTTATTTTTTAGTCTGACTTAATTTTACGGAGATCAAGCAATTAGATTCACATTAGCTGGTGCAAGTAATCAAACCGTTTGACAAAGCATAAGCACTGGATTTTGAAGAAAAATGAACTCCTACATGTTTGCAAGTTCTTAACTGGATAATACATTTCTAAGCTTGTTTAAGTTACTGAGTTTTCATTGCCATAACCTTGATAACAATCAATCTTATCCACCATGGGCAACGAGCTCAAAAACACAAATTAAACGACAAAATATTATTATGATGCAGCCAAAGCCAAGGATGTTCCTGAATTCCTTGTTTTGATATTTAATTCTGTATATTCTTTTTTTTTTCTTTTCTTTTGTTCTTTCATTGTTTGGTAACATACCTTACTTGGGAATCTTTTTACAATTTAGGAAACTACAGTACTCCTTAATTATGAGTTTTCTATTAGTTGTAGTTTCCTTTTCGTATTCAGTTTTTGATTTGCTTCTTGGTTTAAGGCAACAAGGGCTTATGTTGCCTTAAAATGTAGAATTATTCTATGTAATTGTAAGGATTCTGAATAACAGTTTTGGCCTTGCCCATCCTCTCTTCTTTTTTCTCTAAGCACTATTTTTCTTCTTTGTCTTCCTTTTCTTCCTTTTTTTCTTGTTTCAGTAATTGGTTACTATTCCTAACGCAATGAAACACCTAATTTCTTCCTAGAATTCCTAATTCTCAATTCTCAGAACCTAGGTCACCATGACTTCTTTGTGGGACGGTAATCCAAAGTTGTCCTACATCATAACACTGAACCCACAATGCAATTATACATGAAAAATTGAGTTAGCTGTGAATATAGCATACTGTAGTGTCATGATTTGTAGTGGTAACAGTAGCATGGACATTAATAAACTGGTGAAACTCACCCTTATATTCTGAACAAAATAGGAAATAACTTTAGTTTTAGTATTCCTTTATGCAAATAAAACCAAAAGGTAATAAAACCATAGTTTTCTTGGGCATGAGTGGCCAAGAAAACAGCCTAGGTTTGAATTTAAGGAGAAACAAGAGTGTTCATGACTTTATTGGGGTGACTGAATTTTCAGCTTGGAGGAAATTCTGCAGTGGCGACATGCATTTTGTTAGTGTTGATTTGATGATTGAAGTAGTGAACAACTAGGGAAATATGTGTGGGGTTTAGTCTAAGCCCAAGGATATATGTTCAGTTATGGATGAAATAAATCAACTTGTAACTGAAAACTCATTTATCAATCTTCTAATAATTTGTGAATCCAATCCATAAGGATTAGAAACTAACTAATTAGGAAAAAAATGGTTTAGTGACATACCTAGGGTTTGTGGTGATGCGGTACAGATTAGGGGCTGTTCTGAATCTAAGTTTCAAGGGCTGTTTAGGCTGTGTTGATGTAGATTTCTTGTGGATTATGAGGAAGCATGTGGATGGATTTCTAGGAGTCACACCTAGAGGATAGCAAAACCTAAGATTCACTCCTAGGGTTCTTATGAGTAACACCCAAGGCAGATTGAGTCACTTAATCAAAAGAAAATTGCTGAAATTTTATTCATAAACTTCAATTAATAATATTGAAAGACTACATGCTTATTTATAGAGTTTTAGTAGTCCAAATCCTTAAAGGATTTAGATTCCTACATAAGAAAATACTAGGTCTATGTAGAACAGGAAAAACCTAATAAAGCTAATTCCTCCTAGTACTAATCAAGTTGTAACTACTATAAGTTTCAGCTTGGTCCCACTAAAACAGATGCCATATCATTAAATAATTAAGCCACATCATTAAAAAAAAGCTGTCTCTCTCGCCCTTCAACAAACTCTTTCTCTCCATCTCTAGCTTGGTCCCTTCCTTTCCACCCTTCTCTGTTTCTACAAACCCTTTCTGTTGATTTAAGAATGGTACGCATGTTTTGATTTGATGCACAAATAGTAGAAAGAAGGAATATCAATCAATAAATTAGTATAAAGTACAAAAACTTTGACAAAGAAAAATGAGTTTTGTTTAGTTTAGCATTTTGTTTGGTATAAAGTATGAACCAAGAATTGAAATCAAAGCTATAAACTTTTTAGGGTTTTCTTGTTGATTAATAAAAGGAGTGAATTAGGAGTTGGATTTGCAAAGGTAAAGGGAGAGTTACAATCAAAACTTTTTATCTTTTCTGATTTTTTTTGTTAGTTTTTTTAATCTCTTAATCAAGCATAATTAAATAACTTGATAATTTGTTTTAGTGAAGTAAAATTCAGATTCTAATGGGCATAAAGGAAGTTTGTGTTGTTTTTTTCCTTCCCTTTCTCTCTTTTTTGAAAGAGATGGAGAGAAAGAGTCTGCAGAAAGAGGGAGAGAAAGAGTATGCTGAGAGAGAGTGTGTTTTTTTTTTTAAATTCTTTTTTTTATAAAGTGACATTATTTTCAATTATTTAATGATGGTGCATTTGTTATAATGGACCAAGCTACAACTTTTAGGATTTGACTGGCTGCAACTTGAGTACCATAAAATGTCTCCTAATAAAATACTAAATAGAAAATAAAACCTAGACTTAGACAAATTTTCTAGAAATTTCAAAAAATACCCTTGTCAAAAAAAGCCACAAGTTCTGCTTCCTTTGTTGTCCGAATCCCATGGTTAGCTAGGATTGGAGAATTATGGATTTCATAAACAAATTAGGGTTAGGGTTTGATGTATGTGGAATTGGGATTGGTTAAGGATGTGTTTTAGAGTGATTTGGGATTTTTACAATTTCTGAGAATAAGAATCCATATCAAGAAGAAATATGAGAGGATTAAGGAGAAAACACTGCTTAAGAGAAAAGAGAAGAGGAAGAAACAAAGCACGATGTTTTAGCCCTTAAACTAAATCAACTACTCATAATTCCTTTATTCAAAGTCCGGGATTGCATAGAACATGCTCATTTTCTATGTGTACGAAAAATGTAGTAGCCTTAATTTAAATAGGAAAGAGAAGTCTAAGTAGGAAACTAAAAACTCCCACTTAATATTCTAGTTCCTAAATAAACCAAGTTTCCTAAATAATATTCCCCTGTAACAGAAATTTCTCAACAGTCTAGTCTTACAAATTGTTGAAGAATTAAAAATGAAAATGATGTAATTCATTAACTTCTTTGTCTTTGGCTGCATCACTTACTTATTATGATCGTAAATAAGGAAACCTGACATAAGGTCCATTATAATATAACTGGGGCCCATCCCTACAAAATAAAAATTTACCAAATGCTAAATTTAGTGAAGCATAAATAGAAGACAATGTCCCTCAGACCAAATTGTTTTCTTAGCTGCATGATCTGCATGTCGAACTCTAATCCTAAGTGTTTTTTAGTGTATACTGTATCTAACCAAACAATAGATATTTACTAGGTTGTTCTGTGATGGCATATTTTTGATTACTTGGACTGCAAAACTATATTAAGAAATTATTTTTTTTCACATGCAATGTAGTGGTATATTTGAGGTAAACTGCTCAAAGGATATCAAAGTTCAAGGCATTATTGGTCCTTGTGCATCACTTGAAAAGGTATAATCCAATGGATCTTTGAGTGGTTTTCCTTTTCTTCTTGGTTTTTTTCAATGTTTACTTGTCCGTGAATTTGTGCAGAAAGGTCCTTTGTGCTCGGACACAGTTGTAGGCCAGGGAAATACAAGTGCATGGAAGATGTGTGGCCTGGACAAAGCTACAACTTTATGTCTAATATTTGAAATTGCAAAGAAGGACAGCCCAGATGCTACTGCTCAACAACCCTCAAGCTATCAATTCTACTTCCAATTTTTGACTTAGTATGCCAAGCTTATGATTTTTTGAGTGGTCAGTTATCTGATATTTTTTTTCTTGGAAAAGATGGATGGACCTCTGACTTATTAATGGTAATTTGCTACAGCTATCAGCACAGTAGTGGTCAAATGAGACTTCGTGTAACAACCCTCTCAAGAAGATGGGTTGCTGGACCTGGAAGTTCTCAGGCAAGTTCTGCTGCCCTCTTGTATGTGAAGCATTGTTGTTCCATCTGTTTTTCTTGGACTAGTTAATCCTATTAGAGCTTAAAACAAGTAGGGATGCTCTTTAATATAATAAAATACAATCTCATTAATAATCAGGGCTCATTTATGAAATAAAAAAGTAACTAGTATATTTCTGGGTGTTTGACTAGAAAGAGGAAAGTCTTGGGTGGCCAAGAATTTTAGACATCAATCTAAGAGACATAATATACTTAATATTCTTACCATGCACATTATTACTAAATTTGTAATTTTTTCATTTGTGTACATGTTGCTTTATTAAAGAGAATATCAATTGTATTTATGAAAAATCTGAGTCCAAGAAGTATATCTGATCTTATACTTCTCATATGTATTGTTTTCCTGCCAGCCGTTCCTATAGAACTGGGATATATGTGGGAGAAGAATAGAAGTGAAGAAATTATGTTATGAACTTATTCATGGATATATCTCAAATCCATGAATAGTAGGAAAACAGGTTGCCTTAACAAAACTGTTGCCTCCTGAGCTATTCTGACCATACCATACCTGTCCCTCTGTCGCAATAAAATAAAATAAAATAATAAAAAAAACTGCATTCAGGTGACATGGGGAAATGAGTTTTCCTATTCTTTTCCTCTGAATATAGTAGTTCTCCTTTTCATATTTGTTACCGGGAGCTCATATTTGTTACCGGGAGCTTGAAATTCCCATACGCTTTTAGTGAATTGCGGTGATACTCTCTCTTTATATATTAGCAACAAAGTGCCATCTTGACGTGATCTAGCAAAGAAAGGTTATCACATGGTATTATAGGAGATTAGTGTGTTGACAGGCAGTATGTCATGCAGAATAAAATACTGTCAAGCTTCTCAACCTATCTGCCTTCTTGCGTGATGAGCTGTTATTATCTTAAATCCATGAACAGTAGGAAAACAGGTTGCCTTAATAAAACTGTGGCCTACTGAGCTATTCTGACCATACCATACCTGTGTCTGTCACAAAAAAAAAAAACTGCATTCAGGTGACATGGGGAAATGGGTTATCCTAATCTTTTTCTCTGAATATAGTAGTTCTCCTTTTCATATTTGTTACCGGGAGCTCGAAATTTCCATACGTGTTTAATGAATTGCGGTGATACTCTCTCTTTATATATTAGCAACAAAGTGCCATCTTGACTTGATCTATTGATGAAAGGTGATCACATGGTATTATAGGACATTAGTGCGTTGACAGGCAGTATGTCATGCAGAATAAAATACTGTCAAGCTTCTCAATCTTTTGTCCCTAAATATATATTTTAATAACAATATCTCCTGTGATCTTCCAGAACAACATGGGCTTCTCAGTTATGCTATTTTAATATTGTGTGTGAAAATGCTTAAGGATAGAAGGCTGTGCACATGTTATTTCAGGTTACTAAAAGTTTGGTCAGGTAATGGGCGTGTTGACCACCCAAATATATCTATTGGTGCTTTAAATCATATTCAATATTTGGTTTAATGTTTGCTTCTTCCACAAATTAATGGAATAGAAATGCTAGGGGGCTCATTCTTTCATCTAATGAAGGGTATGGATCATTTTTTCCCCTCCCTTTTCTTCTAAGTGATTGTGAATTTTTATTTGTAACTCAATCTATTTTTATATGCTTTAGGACTTGATTGCTGGATTTGACCAAGAAGCAGCTGCTGTAGCTATGGCACGCCTAGTGTCTTTCAAAATGGAAAATGAGGTAACTATAAAATCTTTGATGGCTTTTGAATATTTTTGGATATGAAATAGTGAGACCCAAAGTATGTGCAAGCATTCTTTTTACCATCTATGTTGGTATCTGATTATATTGGATTTGCTCTCACTCTAGTAACTGAGGATTTCTCTTACAAGTTTTAAAGGAGTGTGTAATGATTTATGCTGAGAATTTCTCAGTTTTTTCTTCTAGGATCCCCTTAGCATCAGAAATTTTAAGCTCTCTGTTGTGCAGAAAGACATGCACCACTACATTTAGAAACAAACAGTGATTGATCAAGTCTAGTGAGTGGCTTATGAAACACTAAAATATTAGAATAAGAACCACCCTTTATTTGTTTTTGTAAGTGCCACTTATTTGATGGTTTGTGAAGATAAGAATGAGTTAATTGAGAATACGCCACTTCCCAGTTTTAGAGAACCTTCAAACCGTTTTTTTTTCATGAAGAAGTTATTTTAGCTTCTTCCCGTCTGTTGCTAGCATAATAGAGTGGAACTTTCTTGCTGATTAGTTTCAAAGGGAAAAATATTTTCATGGAAGACTACGTCCCTAGAAACAGATAATGTTTGATTTTCAAGATAAAAAAAATGTTGATTTTCTAGATCAAAAACTTTTCCATCTTTTCTGAGGATGTGGATAAAATAGGAAAATGCATTTTCATGCTCGGGGGTCAAATTTTGAGTGATTGTATGCAAGAGTGCTGACATATAAGAGAATTCCAAAAACTCGTGTGCATATGAAGGTTTTGCATGAAAACGAGCTTCTTATGGACTATGTCCAGAAAATAAGGGTGCATGCATGATTAATAATATAAATTGCTGTAACTGCACGCTCCCTCCCTCCCAAAAGGAAGAGGTAAATTGGCTTGAAATCTTAAAGGCATGAGCAACATTTAAAATATGTCAGATGCTTTCACTCCACCACTCCATTTTGTTGTGGAGTGTCAACACAGTTTTGAAAGAACCTTCCATCTTTGAAAATCAGGGTTTCGTTTTTCATGAAATTGTTTTAGCTTTTGTTTTGTTGCTAGCATATTTTAAGGGGTGATAAAAACAGTTGACTGGAAGATACTGATACATGCCAAAGTTATGACAGGTGGAAAAAGGGTCAATTTGTTATATAGGCTTGCCTTATTAAAAGAGTAATATGTATTTGGAATTTTAACCATTCTGCCATTGCATTATTTTATGATACGTGGCAAGCAGGCTGAGTTTGATCCCATAAGATGGCTAGACAAAGCTTTGATACATATTTGTGCTCGATTTGGAGACTATCAGAAGGATAGTCCATCTTCTTTCAGCCTATCTTCTCGGCTTTCAATATTTCCTCAATTTATGTTTCATCTACGACGTTCTCAGTTTGTCCAGGTAATATTATGAATTCAAGGTTTATCTACTAAGCACTTACCCTTAAAAAAATTCACCAGTTAGGTCCATTGAAATCCTCATATGCTCCAGTTAATATTATTCTACAGGTCTTCAACAACAGCCCAGACGAGACAGCATACTTCAGAGTGATATTGAATCGTGAAAATGTTGCCAATTCAGCTGTGATGATACAGCCTTCATTGATATCTTATTCGTTTCATTCAGGACCAGAACCAGCACTTCTTGACGTGGCTGCCATTGCAGCTGATAGAATTCTGCTTCTGGACTCTTATTTCACTGTTGTCATTTTTCATGGGGCAACTATTGCTCAATGGCGGAAAGCTGGGTATCATAATCAACCTGAACATCAGGTACTTTGTTAAGATAACATATAAACCAAATGAAAAAACATGTCTTTTGGTTTAAGTCCAATGTTAGCCCCCTCCATTTTCCTGAAACTGACATATAATCAAGGTCATTCCTAACAGTGAGAGAACCTAAATCCTTGACGTAATTAACATAATCAACTATGTTTGTGAACTTCAGAAAATGAACTTTACTCCCATGACATCAGCATGATGATCACTATCTTGACTAGATCACTGTGATTAGTAAACACTTGCTTTGGTCTCTCAAAGTTTATGAAGTGACATGTAATTGTTTAGTAGCCATTTCCTATGCTGGTTTTTTTTTTTTTATAAAAAAATTGCAGTTCCACCTCTTCATATCACATTTTGTTCTGCAATAATTGAGAACCACTAAATTACCTCATGGTTTCTCATCAAAATCAGCTTTGTTTTCTAACTACTGATAGGATAAAGCTTAGTTTGTCAGTCTTAGCTCTCTAATGTTAGAGGTGCAAAGCAGCACCGTTAAGCTATAAAAATTGTTCTAGATGACAAACCACCTTACCATACATTCAAACAAGTGCATCAGATATTACCTGCAGATGGTCTCATGATTCATCATGGGTATGTGTATGAAATTAGTTTTTCAACTGAATATATGCAATCCTGGAAAAATATCTTCAGAGTTTGGTTTTCGGTTTGCGATTGCAAAATTTTGTCCTAATGGTTCTGGAATCTTGGTTCATTTTGTCCTAACAACTGAATATATGGTTCTGGAATCTTGTGGAGTGGTGACCCTAATGCTGCTATGGTCTCTCTTTTTTAGCGCCCCCCCACCCCCCCTTTTTTTACGTGAATTCATTTTTGTCCTTGCAGGCATTTGCCCAGCTGCTGCAAGCTCCTCATGATGATGCAGATGAAATAATCAAGGAAAGGTTTCCAGTTCCTCGCTTAGTCATTTGTGATCAGCATGGTTCACAGGTTAGCAACTTGGTAAATGATCATTTTGTTATGGATGACATGAGTTTGATTTTTTTTTTTTTTTGATAAGCAACATCGGTTTGCTCTTATCCTTTGTTCCACTACTAGTTTGTGACTGGAAGTTCAAGTTTTCACCGCTATGTACATTCTGTAGAACCACTGTTGTTAAACATGAACTATAGGCACCATGCAGAAGGTTTCTTCGTGGCTAAACACTTTTAAGTTAGCAAGGCACTTCACCTGCTACCAAGGCACCCAAGGCTCTTTACCAAGAGCCTGGTCAATACAGACAAAATGTCTGGGGGAAGAAGATGCCATCATCACTATCATCAGTCTCATTCTTGTTATTTATAAAAGATACAGCTTTTATGTAATTGTTTTGTTAGGCCCACAACTGTTTCCTGAAGTAAGCTGAAAAGGGAGAAATATTTGACAAGTAGTGGGACTTTGGCGTACTTTTTTTTTTTTTATGTGTTTGAGAGAGAGTTCAATGTTTGCCAGTCTTATGCTTTACAAGGATAATGTTTCTATCCTTCTAAGAATGGAATAGATGGTGGTAAATTCGTTGCTTGAAACATTTTCTTATCATATACTACATAGTTTTATGTTATTGATAAATTTGATTTTTTGCCTGTTAGTAAACAGAGGTTTCAAACCCATGTAGCATCTGGGGAAACCTTTATCAACAACATTTGACTGACCATTCGAGCTAAATAGGCTAATTAAATTGTCATTGTTAAGATTGTTTCCCCCATTTTTTAAAAGGGCCTTCTTCTGTCGTGTCTTGCAAATAGTGTTATTACACATTTTACATGTTAAAACTACATACATGCTTTTGCGTTTTGCACCTCGTGGCTAGTCTCTAGGGGCTTTTAGTTCCTATTTGCTTCTTGTGCTTGTAGCCAACAATTTGTAGAATCTGAAAACTAACCCCTCAAAACAAACGCATCAGCTTATTGCCAGTTCTACGAACTGTCTTGAACAGAGTTTTTGCCTTGTATCCTTGACCGAATAAAGACAAGCTTGCTGCATATGCTTTACTATAGGGGGGCCTATGCATCCAAATTGAAACTATGTTCATCAATTGCCATGTGTCTTGGTATTAGATGCATGGTTGTTTGGCCTGTTGTAATCAAATTAACTGGTACATGTGTTTAATTTGGTACTGTGTTGCTAACATATGATGTCATTTCAGGCCCGTTTTCTTCTGGCAAAATTGAACCCTTCTGCTACATACAACTCTGATTCTCTTCTTCCCGGTGGAGATGTCTTGTTTACAGATGATGTGAGCTTTGAAGTTTTCTTGGATCATCTTCAAAGACTAGCAGTTCAGTGAGATCATCGTTACTAGCAATTTTGTAAAATTTATCATCTGAGAGTTCTGTACAGTTATTTTAGAATTTATTATAGGCTCGCTCGATTTCTGATTCAAGATTCTTGCTACACCTTCGATTTGCTAAAACAGCAAATTCCTGTTCAGTTTGACGAATAGACAATGCAACATTATGATAAATTTATTTAGTTGAAGGTGAAAGTTCCGTTCTCAAGCCTAGAGAGACTTGTATCTTCATCTACGTTCTCCCTAATCAGGTAAAAGGAGGTCATCACACCGAATCAGTGGTTTCCTGAGAAATCCACCCATCCATTACAAGAACCTAGAGTTTGAGCACTTCTTTTGCCTTAGTTTCACTGTAACACTTTTTCGAGGATAGCGAAGGGCAAAATAGAGAGCTAAATTGGGAACCCTTTACACTAGCACTTTTCAATAGAGCACGCTTCTAATAGAAAATCAGATAATCAACCAGTTCACGAGTAGGAATCAAATCAAGAAGGGAATTCTTATCAAACAGTTCATGAGCGATTTTTGTAGCTTGAAATTCATGCTCTGACACAGGCATGGACGGCCTGAAGGCTGGTGCTTTGTCGACCTCCAGGTTCTGCATAGTTCGTGTCGCAAGAGTCCCGCGGATCAGCAGCGGTGTTATAATAAAGTTATTATTATACCCGTTTGTTGATCATAGATGCAATCGCCGTTCTTTGGAATATCCTTCAAAATCAAATTGATTTACACATAATCCTATGTTTTGCCATAGTGTCACCCCCACCTCCTCTTCCCGGGACAAACAGAAATCTCAGCTCCGAAAATTATGCCATGCCACCGAGTCCAGCAATCCCCCGGTCCACTTCCGATCCCTACCTGTCATGTACATCATCACTATCCAAAGCCGCCCCCCGTCTACCTCCGTCCAACCAATCTGCGTGCTCTAATCACTCCTCCAAGTCGTCCTACTGGCAAGCTTGGAGTAACATCCGCTTCATCCTCCCAGGAAGGAAGAGCACAGATTGGTCATCCAGGCACTCCAACTTAACCGAGGAGAGTCTCGAGGCACATAATAGAAGACAAGAAGCCATTAACATCCTCCATGACAAGAACGCAAAATGCAGTCCCTATTACAAGGGCCTCGTCGATTATTCCCTCATCATCAGCCGCGAGAGACATCATTTGCCAATACCCCCAACCAGTCCCTGCCGTGAAAGCCATGCCACAGCCGTCACTTCCTCTTCTCTTTCAACTTTCATCTTTAAGATGCAAGAGTGGAGTTCTTGCTTTTCGATTTCCTCTAAATCTAACAACGTCAGGTGCAAGGAGAACAATGCCCCGGCTGCAGTAATTGCTAACAGCACTGACAAAATTAAACCTATGAAGTCAAGACCTGCAGCTCCCAGTCATTCTGCCTCCTCCTCTTCTCAACCATCGGGCAGGACGACCTTAGAGAAGGAGACGCGTGACGTTAATGCCTTACGAGTTGTTACTGAAGAGAAGCCATTGAGGGAGAGAGTATCAGAATCAAAACCACCTGCTGCAGCACCATCTCTAACAAATGATGATCATCGTGACATACTGGACTGTCCAGGTACTCATGACGTGATGAATATTGACAGGAAGTTTACGTTGGCAAACAAGTACCAGCCCAAAGCCTTGAAAGATTTCATCTGCAATCGAGATCAAGCCATTAGGATGCAGGGTGTCGTGAGTTTTGTTCTTCTCTCTTTTATTTATTGCAAGTGGGAGTGATCAATTTAATTACTAACCAGAGGCGTTTTGAGTCATTACAGCCAAATAATCTGTTCTATATATATAAAATTTACAGATGAGGGACGTTGACTGCAACCATTTCATATTTGAAGGACCTGCAGGCGTTGGAAAGAGAACCATGATAAGGGCCATGCTTCAGGAAGCCTTTGGACAGGAGAGAGTGCAGGTTTTTTTTTTGAGTTTTTAACCTTCATAATTAATATTAATTAGTACACACCAATTGCCCTTCATTCATACACGCACTGCTTAATTCTTTTTTCTTGATTCCTTGATTAATCTTAATTAAACCCACTTACGTGCTCGAACAAACAATTCATTGAATTCTTTATGTTTTTCTTCATGCCTTCACAGGCGAGGGAAGAATGCAAGTCATTCAACTTGAAGGTGGTTAATCTCTCAATTAATATACATATATCTGGTAATTAATTAATAAATTAATAAAAAATAAAAAATGATGATTATGGTGGCCGTGCATGGCATGCAGGGGGAACAGATTGGAAGTATACAGGTAAGAGTGAAGGTATCCTCCCAACACGTAGAAGTCAATCTCTCTGATCTCAAAGGCTATGAAAAGCAAGTCATTGTTGAGCTCATCAAGGAAACACATAGTAATCATAATAAGAGGATTATTTCCAACAACCCTATTAATCCCAAGTCAAGACTTGATGACTGCCGAGGTATTTATCTATTTTTATTCCTATGATATATTCAATTAAAAACCAAGATCCCTACTGGTTTTTCTTGAAAAAATAAAAAAAATGACTATATATTTGCAGCAATTATTTTGTACGAGGCAGACATGCTATCTACAGATGCCCTCCTCTATATTAAGTGGGTGCTGGAGAGGTATAAAGGATTCAGTAAATTTTTCTTCTGCTGCAACGATGTCTCAAGGCTTCAACCAATTAGATCACTCTGCACTGTTGTCCAGCTTTTGCCACCTTCAAAAAGAGAGGTGACTATATATTAGCACTGGAATATTAATTACTATATATACTAGCTAGCTAGCTACGATTAATCTCTTTCTTTCTTTCTTTTACAAAGGTGTTAACTTTATAATTAGGTTGTTCAAGTTTTGGAATTCATAGCTGAACAAGAAGGCATAGAATTGCCATATCCATTGGCTGAAAAGATTGCTGACAAATCTAAGAACAACCTTCGTCAAGCCATCCGATCATTTGAAGCCTCCTGGCACGGAAGGTGAAGTAATGTATAATTACTCTTAATGTTTAATATCCTTATCTTCATTAATGTAATTAATTAATTTATACCCTGTTTTCCTGCTTGAAGTTATCCCTTCACGGAAGATCAAGAAATCCTGACTGGATGGGAAGATGATATTGCAAATATCGCCAAGGATATGGTTGAAGAGCAAAGCCCAAAACAGTACGTAATTCAGCTGGGAACTGTTGTCTTTGC
>Ga0325414_1003442_pt1 | contig 16440 bp, 11 predicted proteins | sample PopdelMetagenome_8_FD_206183 | JGI IMG/M metagenome (GOLD analysis project Ga0325414, IMG submission 206183) | Populus deltoides microbial communities from Bellville, Georgia, United States - Leaf-PdKOR-R3 | ecosystem: Host-associated > Plants > Phyllosphere > Phylloplane/Leaf | place: USA...
TAGGAGGGAAAGCAGTCTCGTTACTCATTTTTACTATCCCAATATTCTTTTTTTCCTTGTCAAGAAAATATGAAGGTTTCAAGATGGCATAGTGCAGACTCTTGATGGGCTTATAACTAGATGAATAATGATTTTGTTTATAACGATAAGCTGGCTCTATGTTAAATTAGTTCTTTTCACTCCATTGTCCACTATCCATTGTCATTTTCCTGTTTTCTTAACTGCTGCGCATGATTTTGAGATTGTTGGCGATCAATCCAACCAATTTTAACGACAATTTCAAGATCCCTTCATGTGTTTTCAGCAGTTTCGCTGGTGTCCCATTTTGGCAATCACGATGGCATGAACACACACACACACACACACACACTCTTTGGTTACAATGGAAGGCATCGAGCCGACATCGTCCTAGTTTACTAGTAGAGGGGAAAAAAGCAACCACTAATCGTGTGCTAATGTTTTATAAGAAAAAGATGAGACATCGACCTCGTCAAAAGTCTTTAGAGGATGTTAACATGTTATTTGATTTTGTCCCATTTGCAATAAAACAAATCATTGTGAGTTTGTCCCATTCACAGGTAATCAAGATTCTAATTTATATTAGGGGAATCAATTCATATTTAAATTACAAGAGGAGTGGAATGAAGATTTGAAATTGGAAGGCTCCCCAACACCCACATTATATATTATATATATAAAAAAAATTAAAAGTAGGTGGTTAAAGTTTAGAAGGCAGTCTAATAGTTATGTATTTTCGTTTTAAAAACATTTTTAAAAAAAATTAAAACTATTTTATTTTAAATTAATAATTTTTATGTTTTTTAATTTTTTTATGTATCAATATCAAAAATAATTTTAAAAATTAAAAAAATATTATTTTAATAATTTTTAAATAAAAAACACTTTAATAAACAACTTATATCATAATCAAACAACTCCAAAGCTGTCATCCACTCAGCATAGAAAGGTGAATAGTATGTTTATCAAGGTTGGCATCAAATTGTATAACGAAAATCTTATGTATATTTAGATTCCCAATCATGGAAACTTAGGCAAAGCATCCACGTATAATTAACTTGGATCCATCACATTGATCACTAGCTAGCTAAATTACAATAATAAATACACACACACACACACACACACACATACATGAACAAGCCAAAACAAGTACTGTAATATTACACGCGATGTATGGAATAGAGAGAGCTTTCATTAATTTTAGGCAATACGATCGAGAACTCATCCTCGTGTCTTTGCTCCGGATTCTATCCCTAACTTTTATGTAGATAGATGCACACATATATCACAACTAATACCATTCCCCTAAATTCTGATCAAAGATAGTGCTTTCTTAAGATTCTTAGCCTTGATGCCAATATAATCTCTGACCGATACAGAACGATATAGAGGCATTTGGGTAGAATTCAAAGCCAGAGGAGAGATATGGAAATCAGAAGGAAGGCAGTAAAAATAAGCCAAGGACAGCCTTTGTTGGTTCTCTTTCATAACCACACGATGAAGAACACTAGGAAACTGAGCATTTGAGAGAATATGCAGGAGATCACCCACATTTACTACAAGAGATCCGTTTGTGGGAGATACTAGAACCCAACCAACTCCTTCTTTGAAGATTTGCAAGCCATTTACTGTACTTTGGTGTAGTATTGTCAAGAGGGAAGTGTCTGTGTGGGGAGCTAGACCCATGGCTCGATTTGGGTCAGGACATGATGGATAAGAGTTCAGCTGTAAAGCAGTGCTGTCACCTCCAGCTGAAAAGACTCTACTTATTTCTTCTTCAGATATGTCCAAGGACTTGAGAACTAGATGCATTAGGGTTATGGCTAGCTCCTTCATTTTCTTCTGATAATCTTCCATTACATCGCTGTTTATATATATATGCATGTAATTATATTAGGAAAACTGACAGAATTAATTAGATCAAGAGATCAAATGCTTCTTCTTTTTTTGTAATTTAATCCCTACTTGTAACAATATAACTAATTTGATTACTAAATAATTTGTTTATTGCACTGTACAGTTGTTAGGGACTAATTAAACTAGAATTATGGAAATGAGGCCACTAGCTAGTAAAAATAAAATAAAGGAATTAATTAAGATTTGAGGGTCTTGAACTATATAATTTTATATTGGGGACCAGATGAGAAAGTATTAAATATTATGACAATAATTAACCTTCTTAATTCAAATCTAAAAAAAAAAAAAAACATGGGGGAGCCAGCCATGGTCCTATCCCCACAGGGAATGTGTAGTTTTGCCCTAGCTGACAATGAGAGGAGTATATATACTATGGTTTGTAGAAGAGTCAATATTTGAGTGGTTTAGGATTTTTGGATCTCGAAGCATCATATGTTGCAATTTATGACAATGAGTATCTAATTGGATTTTTACTGTATTTATATTTTATTTATTTATTTAGTATATATTTATTAAATAAAAAATTTAGATATTTATATCCAATTTATCAGATTTTGAATTATATCCATTTAGTTATTAATTTATTATCCAAATATTATTTATTATTTAATATAAAATAAAAGAGTAATATGTGTGTATTGAATGATGAAAGTATAAATATCATGCATATATATGTATGTATTATATAAATATTAGGATATGTAAATATTTGCATACTATTATATATGTTCTCCAACCCTTTCCAAAACCGCAGTTATTTCTTCCTTGAAGTTGTGCAACTTTTCTTCCCAGAGGGAGGGGGGAAGAATTAAGTAACATCGAAGCACTAAAATTGAGAATTTCAAGTCAATTCAAACTTCAAGGAAGCTAATTAAGCCTTCTTTATTCATATGAAGTTTAAATATATCAGTTAAAGTTTGTCTCTTTTTTTTCCCTTCAAAAGCAAAAGTTAGAGTTTTTTTTTGAATTATGATTTTATAATTCAAAGATTCTTAAAGTATCATTTGCCGTTTGGATTGTTGAGAAAGCTTAACCAGGGATGCCCAAAGGAAACCATTTTTATCTTCCCTTATTCTTTCTGAAAGCACATGATTCCACAGCAATGGCTACGAATAATATTATACATGGTATCTAGCCATTATAGATATATCTTTACTCCTTCTTATTTTTATTATAAAAATCAAGGTAACAGGATTATATATATATATATATATATATATATATATATAGAAATTAAAACCGTTTGATAATGAAAACTCTAATATTATATATATAAAAGAACAATTTCAATACAAGAAATTAGATTCTTAATAAATTAAAACATGATATGTCGAATATAACATTTCCAACAAGTGAATGATTGGAAAAATTGCTGCACAAATTGTATAATACGAATTCAATACCATAATGATTGATAACCGTGTGATAATTTCGTGATTGGAAGCTAGTTTTGCTTGAGAGGGTAAATCTTGGAGATGGGAAGGGAGACATATTATGTAAGGTGAGGACAACTGATCATGGTTTGAGCTTCACCTTGGCACCTCTAAAGTTGAAACATGTTGATTAAGAAACTCTTTCTCGGTTGATGACTCAAATCTTACTTAGTGATTACTTCCTTGTTAATATAATATAAGCCTTAATTACGAGCAATTAATTAAGATGCAATATATATGAATTACTTCCATAAATTTCTCTACGTGCATGAAAATGCATGGACTTACCAAAACCTTTGGTAGTCATTGGGCCAGAGATCCCTAGCGTGATCAATAGAAGAACCCATGATTGTAAACCCTTCATGCCACATATACTTGTTGAAGAATGGCGAAATCCGAGCTAAGCCATAGCCGGTGGCTCCACCAGGAGACCTTAAGGCCTTCAATTTCTGTCCTGTCGGGAGAGAGAAGAGTCTTCTAGCCTCGGACTCAACTTCATGGAATAAGTCCAATGGAATGTCATGGTTTGTGACTTGGAACGCGCCCCATGCCTCACAAGCATGCCCTATCAGTTTCCCTGCATCAGGATCCTTGAGGTCGACAGTGGGAATCGATAATCGGTCTTCGGACTCAGAGGCATGGGAAGTAGGCTGCCATACATGTGAGTCGGGCAAGGTTCGGACCGAATCAAAGTCTAGTGGGATAATATGGTGGGGATGGTGAGGAAGGTCTCGATAGGCTTCAGAAAGAGTGCTCATGGTAGCTAGCTATGCTTGATTATTAATGGGGGGGGGGGACAAAGTAAGCTCGAGAGAGTTTCTCAGTTGAATTGGAACATAAGTACATTAGATTTAATGGATCAATACAAGGGATTAGGTTAAATAATGTAGGTGGATGAGGGTGGCTTTTGTCCTGAGTGACGCCTGTTTGTGAATTTGGAAGGATATGGGGATCGGTTGAATGAGACAAAAGCAGGAAGAACCAATGAGAGAGTTGAGGCACATCTCAAAAACTCCAAACTGTTTGTTTGTTTGTTTGGAATTTGGATATGATAAGAGGGACCCTCTTTTTATCTTTTGCTTTTGTGGACAATAGACATGCCTGTCCACAAGTAAGAGGCTGTTGAAAAGCAAATCATTTATTAAGCTTGCAATAAATCATATATATGATGTCGGGAGTTATCTTAATAGTGTTTGATGATTTTTCAATATACAAGTGACTCTAAAAAGTACTAAAAAATAATACAAAATTATTGTTAGAACTTCGTGTGTGTGTGTGTATAGACATGTATATATGTATAGTATTTTTAAATTTAAAAATCAAGAAGGCGTATTAATTATATTTAGTATAGAAATATTTTTGAACTAGAGAGTCCCAACAACTATATATTTTAAATAGTTTTTTAAGCTATCATCTAAATTTCAAGTCATGAAAAGGGACGAATAGTTTTGTCATAATTGTTTTTTAATAATTCTAAATTAAATACAAGAACATACTAATTAATGTGAGCAATATTAATGTTTTAGGACAAGCAATTAAGTTTGGCTGTAAATCATTTCTTTCAATTATTGGGTATATCGCAATCGAATTAGGACACGAGAACTAATAATTAATTTTACAAATTAATGTCTATTCAAGGAAGGAGACAGATTATACACTTGCCAGAGGACTTTCAAGTAACGAGCACTGCTCCCTAGCTTCCACAGGACATTGCTAAACAAAGACCTGCCGCTAAATGCCAAAAATCGAAAAGCTATAGGATGGATAGAGAGGCGGTCTAGCAGGAAAACTTTTGGTAAAGGCCAGGGAGCTCCATTGTTGGGCCATTTTGCTTTTGTAAAGCCACAAGAGTATATATGTACTTGACCTTTAATTGTAGATTTGCTAAGATCCAGGATGAAATTATTCAGTCTGACTATTGGTCTCTCGTGAGAAAAATTCATCATCGTGGAGGGGGAAATTCCAATGAACTTTGAAAATTAATTACGGCTATTGAAGATGAAGCAAAACCCTTTTCACTGCTTTCTCGTTTGAAGCTGCTTTGCTTTGCTTGTTGGAGAAAATTCATGTGAAAGAGAATTTAATTTAGGGAGATCGTGCATGGCTTGTATCAAAGCTGCAGGGCTTATTAGACAATGTTTTTCGAAACAAAGTCTGATTAATTAGAAGTTGTGGCTTTGTGGCTTGCTTTTGATTAATATTTAAAAGTTGCACAGACTCATACTATTATATCTTATTTTTAATTTTTTTTATCAAATAAATAGGGATGATGAGATTCGAATTCGTAACCGCTTGGTTATTAAGGATCTACAACCATATCAAAGAACCGGTTCAACCTCATAATTTAAGCTGTTAAGTGAGGTTCAAGATATAATTTATATTATTTTCTAACAATGACGTCGTTGATGTTGTCTTTAGAAGCTACTTTAAGATGATATCGGAGTTTTGATTATTGAAATTTATTATTTTAATTTTTTAATATAATCTTAAAGCTTCATTAAATAATCTAAGTTTTTTAGTTGAAATAATTATTTGAATTAATATTTATATCTCAACAATAATTTTTTTAATAATATTTGCTTGCATTCAAGTTTAAAGAAAAGGTTTTTCGAGTATTAATGCATGATGTATATTTGAGATAAGCTCTAGTAACACAAATTAAATGTTGCACTACTACTTGAATGAGCTTTGTTGGTAAATATAAAGTATCAAGTATGAACAATTAACAACATGATAGTGTTCTAAACATTATAATAAGAACACAACTGAAAATAAAGAGTGATACTCCTTGCATGAAAAAGATTAAATAATTTAAAAGCATGACGACCAATTAAGTTCATCAACTCTTCTTTCTAAGATGTTATGTGTCACATTTCTATAATTTGATCTCTTAAAACTCACCATAGATTGGTGATATATGTCGAGCAATAAAGTCTTTGAGTTCTCTAACCATTCTTCATGATGCCCAAACATCTTCACAAACATAATTTGTAATACATTTCATGTCTCTACTTTTACTTACAATTTGTTTTTTAATGTGATATTTTTATTGTTTTTCATCAAGTTCAACTTGTGGAAGAGTTGATATAAACTTATATTTTATACCCAACTCATAGTTTAAAATTTTAAAATCAAATGATTTTTTAATATGTTATTAGAGTTTTAATTATTAAATTTAAATCTTATCTTTTATATTAATTTTTCTAATTAAAAACAAAATGATGGGTTTATACAAGTTTACAATCTGATTAAAGTTATTACTTGAAAAGATTTGAAAAAATTTAATTTAAAAATATCACTCTAAAAAGAAAAATGATGGGTTTATATAAGATTAATATTATATAAAAAAAATGGAAGAAACTAAACCAGGAGAGAAAAAGAAAAATGAGAGCTACGTGGCTTGGCTCTATATAGGCCTGCCGACTACATGTATACCTTGACTTATATTTCTCGTCCTAAATCACTGGAAATGCCAAAGAGGGGACAACCATACCACTCCTTCTTCAATCATTGAAAACATGGACGTAAAGTGTGTTGGTCTGCGTGCCTAAGCATGTTTTAGATTATGATTGGATAGCGTTTCTAAGTACAATTATAATTATTTTTTAAAATAAATTTTCATTTAGAAATATATAAAAATAACTTTTTTTTTATTTTTTAAAATAATTATTTTTTATTTCACCGTATTAAAATAATAAAAAAAAATTAATTTGAACTAAAAGCAAATTTAAAAAAAATTATAAAATGAGGTTTTTACCATAAAAACAAACAGTTTCTTAATTTATTGGCCCCATCCGTTCTGGGTTAGATTAAATTTTTTCTAGATATATAAAATAAAAAAAACATGAGTTTAGAAAAAAAAATAGTTTTTTTGGTAGCACTACATATTGTTTTTCTAACCTTAAAGAAATATTAAAATAAATAAAGATGATGACATATTAGATGATATATTTTTTAAAATAAATATTGAACAATTAATTTAATTTAATTTAAAAAATTCTTTTAAAAGAAACTAAATCCAACAAAGAACAAAATATAAAAAGACCTAAGATTTTTTTAAAATCATTAAAAACTCTTATATACATAAGAAAATATTATGGAGTCTAATATTCAGTTAAATCAAATTATAAATGATAAAATCAAAATGCATGAGTTTAAAAAATAAAAAGAAAAAACCAATAGATAAACTCAGACAAATCTTTCAAACTTGGATTAATCTCTTAAATTCACAACTCGTAAAATCATTAATTTTTTCTTCCTTAAAGATAACATAATTTCACTATGCAAAAAATAATAGAAAGATTGAAATACCTCTAAACAATTCTAAAATAACATACTTAGTTAATTTTGTCAGTTCACTTTTGTAATCTTCACTCAATTAAGGCTAATATACAATGGTTTCTCCATACGGTTTCGGTCGTGTAATTGGCTGGAAAAAATATCATTTAATTAATAATTGTTATATAATCAATCGCAATTTAAAATGTGATTGACTGCATGCATAGACAAATGGAATCTTAGAAAGACTTAAGGGAAAGCTTTTAAATAAGTTTGATTATTTCACGTGAAGATCACATCAATTAACTTCAATTTTTATAAACATGTCTTCCATTATGGAACATATTTCTAGCAAGAAAATCTCTCCAAATATACTTCTTTGACTTAATTAATGAAAATATTGTATACAAACAAGTTTATCACCCATGTTGAAGTCCAAATTAACTATGTAAATAATGAATTCATATGATCGCATGAGTTAGATTACCTAGCTAGATTCAATAATTAATGAATTCTACCCCCACCCTTTTCTTGTGATGTATTATCAAGAGTTAATTGAGTAGCTAGGGCTACTCTATGATGTAGATAGGACATAATGCTTGCATGCATGATCTTTACATATATATATTATTATTATTTTTTTTTTTTTTGAAAAGATACCTCACATATCTACTTCGGAGATAAAGTTTAAAAAATCTTTATAGATAAAGCTATATTTTAGAATTGTTAGCGATATATATATCATAATTGGAATCTAGGTAACTATTTAAATTTTTGCTATTTAAACAGTCTTATTAAGCTAGCTAGATTAATCAAATAACTTATTCATCTAGGATCTGGCATATTTAGAATCTAGGCATATTATTTAAACTTGTGTTATCTTAAGCAATGTTATTAAATTCGTTAATATTGACAGATTGATCGAATGATTTATTCATCTAGGACCTGGTATACTTAAAATCTAGGTATACTATTTAGAAACTGGTAGATTTTTTTATCAGTCTCCCACAAACAATGCCACTTGATGAGGTTGGAAAAAGTCTTAATAGAAAAATTATAAGCGTTTTTCATGGGCTAATAAAACAAGACTCGAAGAACTTCGTGGGCTCGATGACACCTACAAGAAAAACACTCAAAAGCTTGAGTCAATATAATATTTATTTAAGTGACATGGAGAATAAATATTCTCCAAGCTTAAATATTCCTTAGGTTTTGTTTAAGTCTTATATTATATTTGTGTTTTTTTTACTTATGTTTTTTAGAGAGAAATAAGCTCTAACAGGCCTTTTATTTATAAAGATAAAATTTTATTTATATTGATTTTTTAAGATAAATATCTTTAAAAAATATCTAAGATATTTTATATAAATATCAAAGTTATAAAATATAATATAAATATTTTATAAGATATTTATGTGGTGTGTATATTCAATAAAATATATGGGTATTTTTCCATGTATCATCAAATTATTAATTATGTTTTGTTTTAAGAACTGGGATATATATATAACGATCTTCATCATCAAACTAACAAGTCTTGAAACTGTTAACTTCAGATCTAAATTCGATATACTTTTTGGGTTTGTCTCCTTGTACTTGACTTCGGTGGAAGACAGGCTATCTGGAACCAACTAGACATGTAAAACTCTTCATAAATTTCAAGTCCATGGAAATTTCAGATTTTTTTTTTTGTTTTGATAATGAGCATTGCATCAAGACTTCATCAACCATAACTTACTATGGTAATATTTGTTTGTGCTGCCGGATTATGCTTTTAATTTTTTTATTTTAAATTAATTTTTTTAAATATTTTTAAATTGTTTTGATATACTAATTTCAAAAATAAAAATATTATTTAAATATATTTTTAAATAAAAATATTTTAAAAAATAATGTATACTACCATCCCAAATGAATATATAACTTAATCAGATTATCGATCATGATGGTTTTTCTTTTATAATTATCGAGTATAGTGGAATGAAATTGATCATAGTATTACAAAAAGAAAGGGGGAGTCGTGTATTTAATGATGGGAAATTCAAGAAAATTCATATTTCATAAAAAGCAAAGGTGTGACGTCTTATGAATAGGTTTTTTTATTTATTTATTTAATTTATTGGGCCTTATAGTAACACGTGTCTCCTGAAAGATCTCGGGTTCGAAACCTATTGGCTAAGAAGGATCACGCTACTTTTGGGCCTAGGGCCCATCAGCAGGAGAAACTAATGTTGTACGGGTACAAGGACCAGGTAGATGATGGGCAAAAGAACTTCTTCTCGCCGACTAACTTGGAAAAAATCTTGGTTAGTAGGTTATCAAGTTAATTTTGAAGGAGTTAACGGTTAATTTGGATTAATTATTTTTATTAAAATAGTATTGTTTTATTTATTTTTAAGAAAAAAATTTCTAGAAATTATCTCAATTAGATTTGATTCGATCAACTAAGTCATAAACTAATCTGATCGAGTCAACTAGAATTTTTTTTATGTTATTATCTTTTTCAATTCAACTTAAAACTCAAATCAAGTTAGATTTTCAGTCATGAGTTTTTCAAGTCAACTTGCTGGATCAAATCAGGATAACAACCATGGTTAGAAAAGAAAACATAAAATAATGATAATATATATATATATATATATATATATATATATATATGATCCCAATTCCCATTGAATAATGCAATTGTGATTGTGGGTCTACAAGAAATCAGTATATGGTTGTGTATTGTTCGGTTCAACCCAAAAAAAGAAACCGAGTTGTCATGATCTGGTTCTTTCGGTTTGGTTTATTTGATATTCAACCTCTTCAATCAGGTAAATCATTTTTAAAGATTGAGAACCAAACAAACAGAAAAACCGGTTTCCTTTTTTTCATTTTAATGATTCTTATTAAAAATTAAAAAAAAATCAAAAACTTCTAAATTAGGAATTTTCATTTAAAAACTGAAAAACCATACTGAAAGATTCTGGTTTACATGACTCGACTCATAACAAATTCTGTTCGGTTTTTGAAAACACTCTAACTAAATAAATCAAAACCGAACCGGTCAAACCATTTGCTCAGCTCTATCTAGGTCTCTTTTTTTATCCCAGCAAAACTTGCGTGAGCCAGGCTCGTCAAGAGCCCATAGAGAAAAGTCTCCGACAAAAATATGCACAGGATGGGCTATTGATGAGCCGCACTCAGCACAGAACTCTCTCTTTCACCTAAGCAAGGGTTTGGTGATTGATGGGAGGGTGCTGCTGCCACCCAAGCATGCCTGAAATTGCTGTTTATGAGAAAACGGTTGTGGAATTGTGCTTGCAAATGCCTACTAGTTTTAAGCAAAGGGAGTAGGGGGTTTTTCAAGTTGAGAAATTGATAAACAACATAGATTTATATCAAAAGCTTGGTCATGGTGGCATCTGATTATGATTATGATACAAGTCCTCTATACACAAGAGCTCCCCTCCCCCTTGCTCTTTTCCAAAAAAGAAGAAAAAAAGAGAAAAAAGGACAAGAATGAAGAGCTTAAGCAACACCAGAAAAAAGAGCTCATTCTTCCTAAAGAGCTGTTATCTAAAATAATGTTAGGGCTGTTTCAAGTTCTCAACTTTAGAGTTTAGACCTCTCATTTCTCCTCATTACTGGGTTCGCCTGCCTGAACTGCGTTTCTCGTCTCTTTAGCTATTACAATGCTGCCATGATGACCTCCTGCAGATTAGCAAACGAAAAGAGCAATTTAAGCAAGTCATTTCCTAGCTCTAAAGAGCAAAGGACATTGTGGATGATAAATATGAATATTCACCTGTTGGTGTAGAGATTCGATCACTAGAGCCAACTCCCCGGGTAGCATTGCCGGTGACGGATAGCCTCCCACGGAGTTCATATTCCCCGCCGCTGGTCATGTAACTTTCACTACCTGGACTTGCATTAGGTTTTGGTGAGTAGGTTGTTGACCATGATCCTCCGTTTGAACCTGCCAGGGCCATTATAACATCTGCCTGAAATAGATCAGACAGCACATAATGGTCAAGGCACCAATTTGGCTATGCACTGTGAGATAAATACTTGTGCCGCATGTAAATAACCGAGTCGAACACCACAGGAAAAAAATAGCATAAATCCTCCAAGGATTCCTGTTACTTTTTGCAGCTTTGACTATTAGTCTCCGAGGCCTTCGCATGCAGGGGTAAGAGGAAGAAATGAATAGCGGAAAGTATTATGTGATTTACCTTAGAAAATCTACAGAAAACCAATTTTATTAATCTTCTCTGAGGCCTAGGCTGACAAATACGCAATTGGTGCCTTTATCGGAACATTAAAGCTGGTCTTTGGCACAAGATTGCTACCCAGCATCTTTATGCCAGGATTTAAATTTTAAAAAGTGAACAAAAGTAACATAAATATTGTCATTCATAAGCATATTAAAGTATTAGAAATTGTAAAAATGAGTAATAGAAACAGTTCCTACAGGGGCCACATAAAGATTTAGCAGAAAGGAAAAGCGCCCATCATCATGAAAGGAATAGGAAGTTATGTACATAATGATGGGCAGCTTTTAATATTCAAACTTGTAATGAAGATATTTCACCAGTTCAAGAAAGAAACGATGCATTTTATAGAAAAATGATCAGGACAATTATGACTCAATATGGCTATCTTAACTTCTTGAGCAGAACTACAAAAATTGAAGCTTCCGTATTGAAAGCCTAGATAAATCAAAAGCACAACGTTCTTGGAGACCACTATGAATCACTTCACTGCTATCATGATGAGGATAAAAAAGTGAAAACATTAAGCACACTTTATGGTAGAAAACAGGCAACAGATTTATGGAAAAAATGCTATATGATGGACATCCACTAAAGAATGAGGAAGGCACATTAGCAAGCCCAAGCAACCAGTAAAAAGTAGCCTTTCCATACAGTTTTACCCAGTTTGAAAATTGCTGTGATTGACAGAAATAATGATAGTGGAGTGCTGTACTGAGCATATAAAAGGTGACAAAAATGGAACCACAAAGTTTAGAGAGGAAGGAAAGAGAATAACGTGATATCAATCCTCTCTTAAGCTTCACCAAGGAATAAACACACCAATTGTATTAATACACAATAAGCAACTTAAGATGAACAGAATTCAAAAGACACGACTGATACAAAAAAAAAAAGTTGGGAAGGTTAAGAGAGATCACAACTTAAAACATGGATATGTGCTCACTTTGAAGGAAAAGGAACTACTTGAAACATAGATACTCATGTGACTCTCTGTTCACTAAGGGAAAATACTGCCAGGTAATGTATAAAAAGTAATCCTACCACTCTAAAAAGAAACCATCATCGGACTTTCTCACTTGAGTAACTGCAGTCTAGTGAACTAGGCGTCAGTTTGTAGCTCTGTTTCGTTTTCTTGCCATTGTATATGATAAATTAATTCAAAAGAGAATTCTGCTACTTTCAACATGTATTCAACCAAGTCAACTCTTAACTTGAGCCGTGAGGTGTATCTGGCCATCTGGAATCATATTCCACAAAGTGAACAAAGAAATTCTAAGAAATCCATCCCTCACATATTAAGATGACACGTTTCCAACTGTAAGGTCAAACACAATTCGTTCATTTCACATGCACAGTTCAGACAACAGAGAACCGTTTTCCAAATAACAGAGCACAATATTTATTAACATATTTGCATACCAGAACTAATAACACAACTGCAACTGCTTCCCTGGGCATAGGTTCACATTCTCAATGACAGAAGGCTACAACTCCAATTTTTATACGACTCAACCAAGATGCTATCAAACATATGCATTTTTCTCGAGGTGATTCACTAGCATAAACTGATGCAGGTTGCACATGAGCATGTAAAATAAGCTTTCCATCCAAGAAACTGTATAAACCAATGAGATTAAAAACGTTATCCTTTATTAGCAAACAAATGGAAAGCAAACCTTGTTTGGGTGGACATCATCAAAAACATGAGCTTGACCACCATAAAATATAGTCATCTGGCGGCTGGCAGATGCTAAACCCTGCCGACTGCCATAGGAACCAAAGAGATATGGTATCAAGTTCTTTTTAATGGGAGATAATTAGCATCAATTAAACAATTAACATTGACAAGCGAAGATAATGTACTATATTATATAATTCACCTTGAAGGATTTGAAGATTCTGGCTCTGAAATATGAATCCCAGTCTTGGGTTTGCCACCACTAGGCAGCCCTCTGGATGAATTTTTCTCAGAGATACCGCTGCCAGCATTTATAGAACTCAGAATTCCAGGGCCTTTGATTCCAGTTCTGGATCCTTCATCGGCAGCAGATTGTGAGACAATTGAAGGACCAGCATTTGTGTCTCTGAATCTGTTTGTGGGAACTTGATGCGTAAAAGGAACAAATTGACCACCACGCGGAGGATATGCACCTATCCCCATGGGAATGGATCGATCTTGTTTGGAGACGTTGGCATCAAGTCTACTGCCAGCAGAAGGTTGCAGTATGAGAGATGCAGAACTCGGCCTCATTGGCTGCATACCATAGAAAACCTCGTCATCGTTGGACCTTCTAGGCCGTTCTCTGCCACCTCCATTTTTTAGCATCTGAATCTCAACATGAAAAATTAAATGTTAACAAAAACAAACCACATGGGAAGTTCTTCTCGTTCATTAAAATGGAAGACAAACCACAAGATTAAATCTCAAAGCTACCTTCATCAAATGCAGGCTCTCAATGGAATCATGAGCCATTTGTGGAATCCCATCCCTTGATCCTGTAAAGGCAGAATCTGAATTGCTCCGCTTACTTCCTGCTAATCTGTTGCTTATCTCAGGACCAGAAATATCACTCCTTGGACCATAAAATGGAATCCCCTCAAGATGATTTCCAGCCTGCCTTTCTATTAATACCAATGATAAAGTATCAAACTTTGAAAATGATTGGTAGGATCATGAAACCAGAAAACACAAGCAATAATAAATATAAAGCAATTTCAACAACTAAAGTTCAACCTTAGCAATGTCCTTTTTATCGAGGTTGTTGATGAAAAATCTCCACAAAAGGAAAAGTAACATGTGTAAGCTACAATTACAAAAGCCCTCTTCCTCGACCAAAATGCATATTGGCCTAAATTGCAAATGACATGCTTAATTCGGTCCTTTCAACTTGCAATGCGGAATCTTTGAAAGGAAAGGAGTATATACATGAACACTTTCAATTTTGTTCTTACTTCTTTAGGAAACAACATTTGAGTAAAGAAAACCACAAAACACCACATTTGGAAAAATCCATTGGATAAAGATGTTTTAGTATACAAATCAAGGAAACACTAAAAAAGTGGCAAGAAGTTGCAAATTAAACTTTCCCTACTGAAAGATCAAGTTTAGTAATAAAATAAAAGAAAGACGAAGTGAAATCCTGCCGAAGCTAACAACCTCACTAAAACTAATCAACAAAAGAATAATCCATCTCTCTACCTGAAAATAGATAGTGTTCTCTACATCACATGAAAAATCAAGACGGACCATCAAACCTCTCTCTCTCTCTCTCTCTCACACACACACACACGCCCCGCTAGATCATGGAGGAAAAAAGGAGTAAGGAACTCCATTTCACTTGATAATAACGAGATGAGAGGGAAAATTAACTAAACAAAATAAAACATAATTAGATAAAAGAACCCACCAACAAAATAGAGAAAGAAAAAGAAATTCTTGAAGAGCTTCAACGTCAATAAGGGAAAACAAAAAATCAAAAGGACCCATTAACCTATAAGGCTCAAGAAAAAAGACAGAAGCTTTCAAGTTGTAGAGCAAGTACTGACCAGAAGCTAGATCAGAGGTAGAAGAGAGAGGTCCACGGCCACCACCAGAAGAAGCTCCAAGTGAAGCAGAAGCAGAAGGAGACCCATCTTTATTTTTTGGAGCTAAAACAACTGGTGAATCTGTAGTTCCTTTCATGCCCAAGAAATCATGAAACATTGCCTTCAAATCTTGTTTTTGTTGCTGTTGGCTTGTTGCAGTACTGTTGTTTACATAAACACTGTTATTATGGCTACTGTTGGCATTGTTGTTCTTGCTTTGTTGTGCCATTGTCAATACTACTGCCATTTCCTCTTCATATCAAGCTTCTCCTTCATGGCTTCTTCTCTCTTCAGCTTTAGAGGGAGAGGGAGTAAAAACGAAAGAGAGAACGATTTTCAAGAAAGTAAAGAGAGGGAGAGAGAAAGAGAGAAGGGGCCTCAAAGACTGAATTTTTAAGAGGGGCAGAGCATTAAAAAGCAAAAGGTTCTGTCTTTCTCTGGGAAAGGAGGATCTTGTTCAATTTTTTTATTTTTTAATTGATTAATTATTATTTTTTCTTCTCCCTGCACTAACTGTCTCTGTGTCTGAATATGTGTAGGCTTGTTGTTTTTGTTTTTAAAAAAGGTATAAAGGTAGTGTGAGAGTGTGCTTGATTGTCGTTGTTCTTGCAAAGGAAAGAGAGGGTTTTGCCGTGTTCCTTGCTGCTATTGGACCTTGTGTTTTAGGGTTTTGTGTTTTCTGGCAGGGATCCCTCTAATCTGTGATTACTGTTCCTCTCTATCCATTGCTTTTTGGGGCACGGTGGTGATTTTATTACGGTTTCACCTTCACGTCCCACGTGCATTTGTTTTATGTCTAATCACCGTGTTCTCATCATGGGAAAAACTGCAAAACCCAACCGGGGAGTTCTAATCATTCATGTAAAGACTGCTTTTTTATCTTGATATAAAGAGACGGTATGTTTGTTTCCTTGGCTGGATATGCGTTTTACCGCAATCATAGATTC
>Ga0325414_1003443_pt1 | contig 16432 bp, 7 predicted proteins | sample PopdelMetagenome_8_FD_206183 | JGI IMG/M metagenome (GOLD analysis project Ga0325414, IMG submission 206183) | Populus deltoides microbial communities from Bellville, Georgia, United States - Leaf-PdKOR-R3 | ecosystem: Host-associated > Plants > Phyllosphere > Phylloplane/Leaf | place: USA...
TTCTTTCTCTTGCTGTTCATTGATGTGTTTGATTGAATTGTGTTTCACTTGTTTGGTTTTATTTTATTTGGTTCCAGACCTTACCTGGGATCAAAGTAAAGGCAGCAGGGGTGTCATTATTTATTTATTTACCTTTTTCTTGATCTGATTAAGATATTTTAAAAGTTTGAGTATTTTGTTATGGAAATATAAGTTTTTGGACGTTCAATGCAGGGTTTACATGGAATGTTGTTTGTTTTATGAGTGTGCTTTTGTATTTGTACAAGGAGTTCCGCTGGTTGTTGTTCTCTTAGAATTCAGTTAGCAAATTTACTTCTTTTTTATTTATAGTATAAAAAGAATTAAGGATGTTTCCAAGGTTGAGTTCGGAGTGTGTGGTTAGTTTGAGTTACATAATTTTGTTTGTGCCATTCTCAAGGGACAAGTTTCTAGTATTTTTTTTGAAACATGTGCTGGCCACCATATACCTGTTTGAAAATTGAACCAGGTGATGTTTTTTATTTGGAGAGCTTCCTCAGTCCTTGCAATTTATTTAAGATACTGTTTGCGTGTGGGTAGTTAATTTTTAAATGGGCAACCAAAATCAGAGACTCAGGCTTGAATGGTCTGCACGAGTCTTGCTGTTCTCTGAAGCCTCTCTCTCTCTCTCTCTCTCTTCTTAGAGTCATACCTCTATAGGAACATTGGTTCCAAGAGTCTGCAATGTCGATCTGGTTATAGCGAAGAGACTTCTTTCTGAGGCTGTATGTTTCGATAGTTAGCATGCTTTGTTCTGTTTCCTTCCATTTTAGTGGCGGTGGTGATGAGGGAGGAGGATTTCAATAGTTACAGCTTCAAGATGTTTTCATTGCAGCAGCTAAACTGCTCTCATGATGATTTTAACCTATGCCTTTCACTCATTGGATAAGTTCTATATTCCTTGATAAAGAGGGCTTGCATGTTGAGAAATGATGGTTGGATCCCTTATCAAACTACTTTTCTTGTCAGTAAAGGCTGACAGGCAGAGCACAGATGCATCTTAAGTTTCAAGAAACAACCTTTTTTTTTGGTATTATTTAAGTTCTAAATACTATCTAACAGGTGATTTAGGATAAAACTGCTTGAATCTGTTTTCGACTTTCAGGGGAATTATCTCATCGCTTCTTCAAATTGTATTAACTTGTAATATTCCTGCTTCGCATGTTTATCTATTTGAATCACCCCAGCTGCCACCTTCACGATAATTTTATCCTTATACTTTTGCTCATGGAACAACTTATGTCATTTGATGAAGATAGCTATGAAATAGAGAAGTAATGAATTGCAACTTAAAAATCTTTTACTAATTTGCCTGCAAGGAAAAAGTTTGGTACCATGGAGAACTGATGGATATGATTCTACACAAATATGCATGGTTCTGTTATATCTCTTTCATGATATAACTCAAAATCGCTTCATAACATGTTTTCTTTATTGCAGCTTTCTTGCAAGCAGTTTCATGGCTAGCTATAGCAATCCTCTCTCCATCAGGCATCTCAATCTTCACCTTGAGTCTATGTCTCCTCCTTAGCAATCTTGGTGCTTCAATAGCTGAGGTTGCAAATGATGCCATTGTTGCTGGGATAGGAAAGCAGCTCACCATGTCTCCTAAAACTTCTCAGTCATCTTCCTCAGGTGAGCTGCAATCATTTGTGTGGATTGCTTCCTCTGCCGGTGGTGTCCTTGGAAACCTGCTTGGTGGCATTGCCATTAACAGATACGGTGCCCAAGCCATGTTCCTCATTTTCAGCCTTACTGTTGCTCTGCAATTGTTTGTTACAATCACTGTCCATGAAAGCTCACTTAACCTCCCCAAAAGTTCATCCGGGGTTGGAATTAGAAAACAGCTTTCAGATCTTTCAGTTGCATTACAGAAACCTGAGATTGCTTACTCAATAGCATGGTTGGCAGCATCTAATGCCATAATCCCAGCACTAACAGGAACCATGTTCTTTTACCAAACACAGTATCTGAACATCAATTCATCTGTGTTGGGGATCTCTAAGGTTTTTGGCCAGGCAGCAATGCTTCTATGGAGCATAATCTACAATTGCTATTTAAAGTCAGTCCCATCAAAGAAGTTAATTGCAGCCATTCAGGGAGTAATGGCAGTATTCATGCTTTCTGATCTGCTATTTGTTAAGGGAGTTTATCGGAATATGGGCGTGCCAGATTCGTTGTATGTTATAGTCTTCTCAGGCCTTTTGGAGGTTCTATTCTTCTTCAAGATTCTGCCATTCAATATTTTAATAGCACAGCTCTGCCCTTCAGGATGTGAAGGATCCCTGATGGTTCTTGTGGCTTCTGCTAATGCCCTTTCATTCATAGTGAGTGGATACCTTGGAGTTGCACTTTCATCATTTGTTGGAGTTACTGGCAGTGATTTTTCAGGATTTCCTCAGGCCCTTCTAATACAGGCAGTCTGCACACTCTTGCCAATTTATTGGTCATCATGCATTCCTGACGATAAGCAGGCAAAAACCAGCACGAAAAAGGAGTAGGATTATAGTTGCGGTGATTTTCTACGGCATATTCTTTTATACCACATTTCCCGCTATGTCTAATTACAAGTATACTAGGTGTTTATTCTCCAGAAAAATGTATGCTTAGTGGTAGTTGCAGCCTTACATTTCTTTGTGATATCTTGAATGCTATATATTGCGACATCGTGTTGTTGGATCTCTTTTCATACGTACCAACAGCAGAAATCCCACATTAAATGGTGTAATACTGGTCTTTCTTCTCCTCTTAGATTTCTAACGGAGCCAATCTTTTGGTTTACAAAAGGACTTTTTTCTCTCCTGATAGAGAGGGAGGTGAAGTGGGAGCATTCAAATGTCTGGTAGATTGGCAGTGTTTTCTTCAATGACCAAACAACCAAAATAAGGACAAAATGGAAGGCATTTTGATCACTTGTAGAACTGGAGATTGTTCGAAATGGGGGATGCCTGGAGCAGATTGAAGGGCCTTCATAAGTTGTCAAATCCCGAGTAAAATTATAATACCAGAAGATAAGATTCCTTTCCTGCGCGAATGATGCTTCCTTGTGTTGCAAGCCTATTGCTTGTTGCTTCGTTTGGTGGTATTAACAGATCGAATACATTCTCAAAAAAGGGAAAAGACTGGAATAGGGAGCGAATAACTTTGAATATCCTGCCCTAGCCCCACAAGAAAATCTTCTCTTTGTGCCCATGGATTTTTTATATTTCCCACACGATGGGAACCAAGAGCCAGACCAGTCAAACAGCTGAAATATCTCATGAATATCGCTTGCAGACAATCCATTGAACAATCGAAAGGAAAAATTTATCATTAAATCGTACCTGTACTGTTCCAACAAGCTAGGAACGTGCTGACAAGTTCTTGAGGTCTCTTCCATCATTTGCTGATAACCATGCTCATTTATGTAGAAACTCCAGCAGTCAATCATGATATTCAAAATTTAAACAAGAAATATAGAGCGATATCTACTTTTTTGTTAAATTCTGATCACAAGGCTCTCTACGACATGCTAAAACAGAATAATTAGACACATTCATGATTAAAAAACTCTCCATGTTGCTCAACATCATAGATGCAAACAAGCCCTAGTTGGAACAGCACATAATCTCGTAATCCACACAAAGGGCCACTGCTCAAATTTTTACAACACACAACATTTACGTCAAGAAAAGCATTTGATTAAGATCAGCAAATTCACTAGTTCACACTAACACAGCCAGAGGCTGAACAGAACACTACAGATTAAAAGCACAACTTGCAGTCATACATTAGCTTCCATTGTTACACCAAAGCATAATACTAGAACTTCTAAACGCGACCATCCCACCAGCATTCTGATTGAACCATTTCAGCCTTCAACAGTCCCTCAAATTCATTCGGTGGGTTTAGACCTAAACGTTGAGCACGCTCCCAACGTGCAAGCCGAGACATCCCAAGGCACGGCCCATATGCCATGTTCATGTCAAATTGTCTCAACAGTTCCTCATGTTCGTCATAATAATCTATTAAACACAAAAAAAAAAAAAAATCAACAAAACACAATAAGCTACATGTAGATCGATATTTTACAAAGAATATATCACAATGAAGAAGAAACCCAGATACGAATTTTCAATTTGAGTAAAAATAAATATGAAAAAAATGTGATTAAAAACAAGGAAAATTATTTTCTTGGAATAAAAAAAAATCCACCATCTTCATTATTGAAAAAAAAATACATCAATAATCAAACAAGAAGTAACAAATTAAATGTAACAGAAAAATAAAATAAAATTTTGAGAGAGTACATATGAAACAAAAACCTTTATGATCAGGAGAGCCATGGGAAATCAGGGCAGGTAGTTGTGTAATATCGGAGCCAAGGGAGGCAATGTGATGAAGGGATGATTTCTTGGACGATGTTGGTTTTGTGATACCACTATTCTTGTTCTTCTTTTGCCTGTAGAAACCCTTCATGTTGCTTGATGCTGTTGCCATCTCTCTCAAAATTTCAAATTTCAAATTTCGAATATGTTTTACTGGTTCTATCGGGAGGAAGAGAGAAAAGAGTACTTTTAAACAGACAGATCACCAAAGGCATCGTGTCCGAGTCTGACCTAAAAGAAAAAAAAATACATTTAATAAAAAATCTATTTTTTTTTATTGATGTATTTCTTTTTTATTTTACTAAACATCTTTTTTTATGAGAAATATTATTTTTTAAAGTAAGAAATGTATTATGATTGTGAAACTGAGTCTTAATTATAAAATTATAAAATTTTGAATCAACACTTATATAAAAGATATTTAAGAACAATAAAATTAAGAAAATTATATAGAAAATTATAAAAATAAATATTTTATTCTCATTAAATATCAATAAAAAAATTATGCATATTAGAAAAATACATAATTATTTATAAGTAATCGATAACATCATCACAAAAATCCTACTCTTTTCTAAAATAATGGCATAATCATTTAAATATTATTTTGATAATTTAATTTAAAGATATTTTTTGTTTTTCTCTAATAAAAAAATATCTAAAAAAATAATGTTTCTAGGCTTTGCCTTCTAGCCTAAGCACATCTAACCCTAGAAAAACAAGTTAGACAACTTTTGGCCTAGAATGCAAGTCCACATGCCTTATTTGTTTTTTTATTTATTTTAATGATGATTTTTCAACCTAATATATTTTTTAAAAAATAGTTGACAATGTGTCACGTGTATATAGATAAATGATACTTAATCTTCTAGTTGACTTTCTAATCATCTTTGGTGGTCGAAAGTTAGGGTTTGAGAATTAAAATCTAAAATATATAAATTTCAACTTGTTTTATCTGAAAAAGCATATAATCACTCTAAAATTTAAAATCCAATCAAATAAAAAAAAACTTTACAGGTCCTAGCCTACTATTTACAACATGTTTTAAGAAAAACATCACATTCATTGAAACCCTATCTCCAAGATGAACTCACTAACATCAAGATTGATCTTTTTAGTGTCGAAATGTAATTGACTAACAATTTTCTCTTTTTTTATTTTTTTTATTTTTAGGCTACTATCTATCCTCTCAAATTCTAGATAATAAAACTTAAAACAAATGGAATTTAGGATTAAAACATGAAACTCTAAAATATAGGGATAATAATGAAAAAGTAAAAAACTTTAGGACCAAATCATAGTTTTATGCCCTATAAACATTGAAAAAGAAACCAGAGTTACATGTTTTGTTTTTGTGTTAGATTTGGTCCATGTTATTTTAATTTTTTTAGTTGATAAAATTAAATTTTATTTTTCAAAATTAAGCATCAGCTCAATGTTGGGATATTTTTTGACATCGCAAATCCAACATAGCATGCAAACTATTAAAATTAAGTAAAAAAAGTATAGGAGGATGAAATTAAAAAAAAAACATTTTGTGATCGAAGTGGGTATTTATTCAAGGATCAAAAAATAAGGGGCCAGACTCAACTTTACTGTAGTAGTTCACAGTACAACTAAGTGTTGAGAAATAATAAAAGAAGTAGTGAAATACAGTGCTTTTTTATTTTATACTAGTTAATAGAACTGCGCTTTGCAACGGGTCATATCAAAAGTTTTTTTTGTAATGCAAAAAATTATACAGGTGTTGTTAATGTGTTTTAGTGTATCAAGAAAAATTTCAATGGTGAACTAAAAAGTTGATGTTTGCACTTAATAAATTTTATTGAGAGTTATAAACGTTAATATATGTCAGGAAAAGTTGCTAATGCTAATTCAAGATGAAGTTTGGAAGTTAAAAGATAAATATAAATTAAGATATTTAATCTTGTATTGCAAGAAACTCGCCAAATTCTTTAACCTAATTATATGTCAAAAGATATATGTTTTTGCAAGAAGAACACTAATTTAAATTCCATAAGAATATACTAATTTTCTAGTATAATTGCTCCCTTTTTAAACCATTGTTTTTTTTTAAATACACTACCAGAATTTTTTTTTTTAAAGCAATGAAAATGCTGATGAAAAACATTCCATCAATAGTTTTTGATGGAAATGGCGATGAAATATTTTCGTCAGTAATTTCTAACTAAAATGGAGATGGAATAGAAAAAAAAAATAAGAAAATCAATAAAATTTTTGCTGGCAATTGCATCGGCAATTCCGTCAGCAATTTGACATGTCAACAAAGCTGATAGAATTGTCGATGAAAATTTCATTAACGGTTTTAAATGAGTTAAAACCTGACAATTCCTCTTCCCTGACCATTTTTTCTTTCTTCTCTTTCAAAACAACAACCCCTATCTCCTAGTTAATTATAAAATCCTATCATCCCCTTCACAAATCCAGCCATCCAACTTGCCACCATTGGTTTGCATCTATTAGTAGTGTCAACTTTCCTCTCTTGATTTCATTTATTATCATGCTGCACTCTACCAATTAAGCAAGCTCACCCATTTTTTTTAACCCATTTATGTTTTAAGTTAATTTATTGAAATTTATTGTTTTCTTGTAAACTTATGTGTTTTAAAGCCTTTTCCTAAATAATTTTATTGTATTAATGTATGATTTGTATTTTAGAGTTTGTTTGGAATTTAGGGAAAATTGAGTTTAATTTTATTACTTAGGTGTGTTATAATTGAAGAAATGATGGGTAATTTAATGGGTACCGATTATATTTTGTCAATTTTATTGTTAATTTATAAATTTAGAGAAATTAATTTTTATGGAATTAATAATAATTAAAGGGTATTAATTTACGTTGGATAAGTTTGAATTAAATAAATAATAGATAATTAGTTAAGTACCAATTATTTGTTGTCAACTTTATTATTTAGTTGAAATTTTGATGGAAATTTGAATTTATGTGGAATTGATATCAAATAGGATTTTGTATGTTTCAACATATAAGTGTTTGATAGTTATTGTATTATGAAATCAATTTTAATAAAAAAAATAATTTGTTATTGATAGTTATGTTATTAATAAAAATATTGTCATTAATATTTTATATAGATTTTATAAATAATGAATTATTATTTTGGATATATCGAGAGTCAAATGAAGGGTTGTATAGGTGAGATTATCTTGAAATGATTGAAGATTTTATTAATTGTATACTTTCTAAACCGAAGAATATTAGTGAATGTGTAATTAGATGTCCATGTGTGAAGTATAAAAATAAAAAGTTCTACCATAAAGATTTTTTGACATTGCATCTACTTAAAAAATAGTTTATCGAGAAATACATAAAATTGATCTGCACATGGAGAATCCTATGTTCCTTACGAAACTATATTAGAAAGAATGGTTGGTTTAACTTTTAATTCTAGCAATATACATGGACTTATGGATGATAATATAACTCCGTATAAAAGTATGATAATAGATTCAATGAGAATGAATCAGGATTATTTAAGTGAAGGTTCATGTAACATCCCTTTAAATTAAGAACCAAATGTAGATACAACTACGTATTTTAAATTTTAAAAAATTTTGATGAATCATTATAGGACGAGTGAACAACTCACAATAAATTATTGGTCATTGTACAAGTTTTTACTTTCAAGTTAGATTCTAGGATGAGTGAGGCCAATTATAATTAGATCCTTGAATGGGTGAAAAACATTTTACCTAAAGGAAATATGTTGAAAGATAACTTCTATGTTGTAAAATCCATGATGAAACCTTTTGGCTTAAAATACCAAAAAAATTGATATGTATCCAAACTCTTGCATGTTGTACTACAGTGAATATGCAAGTTTTATCGAGTGAAAACACCTATTAGCATACTCAATCTAAACTCAATAGTGGTAAATGAAGGATATTTATCACATACAAAAAATTAAAACACTTCCCAATCACACTCTTGGCCTGCAAAGATTATTTACATCTTTAAAAAACTGTTAAGCATATGACATGATACCATTTATATGATGAGGCAGATGGAGTCATTGTGCTCATTGTTTACAGTGAAGCTTGGAAGTAGTTCAATATGGTGCATATTAAGTTTTCAATAGAGCCACGAAATGTACGGCTTTATTTGTGTATTGATGGATTAAATCCATTTGGATCTTTAGCTACACCTTATTCTTATTGACCGATCATCCTAATAGTTTACAACTTACCCTAATAATGTCTATGAGGCTGGAATTTATGTTCTTATCTATGATCATACCTATTCCTCATAATCCACGTAGAAATATAAATGATTGTGTTCAACAATTATCTAATGAGCTAAATCAATTATGATTAGTCAGCACTTTCACTTATGATGTCTTAAGAAAATAAAAATTTAAAATGAAGGTAGAATTGATATGAACTATAAATAATTTTGATGCGTATGAGATGGTGTTGAGTTGAAGCACACATGAAAAATTAGCTTGTCCATATTAAATGCATCATCATAGGGCATTTACCTAATTCAATAGTGGTAAAGCTTCTTTATTTTTTTTTACCATTAAAGGTTCTTGCCAAGTCATCATCGATTTAGAAATAATAGAAACGACTTATCAAGCAATAAAATTGAAAGAGATGTCGCACTGCTGGTATTATTGCATGAAGAATTGTATGATGGAGTTTTGAATTACGAGGGTATTGTATTTGACTTTCATTATGGGAAGTAAAAGTTTCAGTGTTTTGGTGTGACCCATAATTGGGTAAAATGAAGTCTTTTTTAGGAGTTTTTTTATTAGAATATCATGTCATTTATAATTTAGATGTCATGCATATCAAGAAAAATGTTTTTTTCAATATTTTTAACACATTATGGATCTAAAAAGATAATATGAAAGCTAGAATGGATCTATCTTTGTATTATGACCATGATAATTTGAATTTGATTAATGATTAGTTTTATATTGCAAAGCTCAAAGTCACCTTCACTTTAGACAAGAGTGCATAACTTCTTATCTATGAATGGCTAAGAGTCTATGATTTCCTAATAGATATGCATCAAATATAATTAGATTAATAAATTTAGGGTAATGTAGATTGTATGGGACGAGAAGTCATTAGTGTCACGTGTTTATTAAAAAACTAATTCATATTGCTTAAATGGATTTATTGCCAAAAAAAATATGAGATGTGCTCATGGTATCAATTACTTTCTTAGAGATATTTGTTTGAATAAGTTACATACCCAACACATGGAGTAGCTTTAAATAAACATCATTGAGATAATTTATAAACTTGAAATGTTCCCTCGCTCATTCCTCGACTCAATAGAGCATCTGCTGATACATTTAACATATGAGAAAAAAAGATGAAGGTCCTATGAAGTATTAATAGATGTATCCATTTAAAAGGTTATAAATTACATCCTAAGTAATTGTCCATTACTTTTTTTTTTACATTTAGTTACTTATTTCTAATTACTTGCATTCAAATACTTATTCAACCTTAATAAAAATATTTAAAATGAAGTGAATGTTGAGGCTTTAATATACGAGGCTTATACTATTAAAGATATTTCAACATTTACCTTATATTATTTTAAGTCTCACTTGAGAATAAAAATCAACCGTATTCCCATAAATGATAGTGGTGGCGAACTACCTTCGAGTGACAATTTGTTAATATTTTGCCATCCTGGATGACTATTATCGAAGAAACCAATGAGGAGAAGATATTTGTTAGATATCGAATTTAGACAAGCGCATAATTATATGTTATTTAACTGTGATGCATTAAGACCTTTTGTTCAATAAGTAAGTTTTACAATTATATAGTTTGAAATCATTTTCGCTTATATTCTCTTATAAACTAAATTCAATAACTTTCTTGTAGGTAACATTATCAATTATTGTTATCCCAGAATTCAAATGTTAGTGAAACTAAAATTTTCAAATTACAAGATGGATAATTTGCTACGTAGTTTAAAACACATGTTAGTGTTTAATAATTTGTAACTTTTAAATTTAAAATTTGTTATGTTTTTTCTTCAATCATTAATGGTTGTTAACTTTAATCAAGTGTTTAATATGGGAACCAATACTGGTAGATTGAAATTTCTATCTTTGGATCCTAAAAAAAAGGTCAAATGTTATAATGAGTATTTCATTAATGTATATCTCTATTTTGTAAATGATTAAAATTCCAATGAGTTTGAAGTTGATTATTATGACAAGATAAAAAAGGTGATTGAATTGCAATACTATATACAAAATATGGTATTTTTATTCAAATTTATGGGTATAATACCGATAGAGAAATTAGAGTTGATCATCACCATGGTTTGGTTAAAATTAATAAAAGATATAGACTTTGCAATATCAATTATGTTTTTATTTTTGCCAAATAATATCAACAAGTGTATACATACACTATTTCTTTTAGAAAAGATCATAATAAAGTTGATTTGTTATCTATTTTCAAAACAAAACCTAGGAGTCGTGTTTAATTAGTTGAAGATGGTAACACTCAAGTAAATAGGGGAGACAATCTATTTTACATGGATGAGGTAGTTGATTCAATTTGAGTAGCTTCATTCACCGAGTTTAAAAAATCAATTTTTTTATGTCATTGATAATACTTAAGTTGATGTTGATGAGTTAAATGTAATGTTGACTATTAGTAGATGAAGAAGTAGATGAATGTGATGAAATCAATCTTGAAGTCAATGAAAAAGATGATGTTGGACATGACGATGATGAAAATGAAGAGGAAGATTCTAATTAAGAGGTGTTGAATTGATTTACATATTTTTTATATATATGTTCATTGTTTCAATTATTGCACAAGTGTTTTTTTTTTTTTTGTTATGGTTGTGAGTTTAATATGAGTAATTGTTGGCTTTAGATTTAATCGTTGATTTTCCATTAGAAAGTCCATCGACAACCTTAATTTCCGGCAGACTTTTCCATTGATGATTCAAACAGAATTTTCTAAACCTTTTATAACTTTTTGATGAAATGGGAGTGAATAATACTAATGGAATTGATAATGAAAATACACCTTAAGTTTTGACGGACTATTTTGTTGTTAATTCTACTGAAAATTCCTAAACTTTTTGTAACTTTCTGATGAAATAAAAGTGAACATTGCTAAGAAAATCATCGATAAAAATGTTATTCCATCGATGATTTTGTCAATGTTTCACACCTTTTTTGTGTTGTTTAGTTGTTATAATCCAAAATTCATTTATTATTAACCATAAACTCATAACAACAACAACAAAAAGATTAAAAAAATAAAGTATTATAAACTAAATTCCATACAAACACAATAATTATATTAAAATGAATTACATGCATAAAAAACTTTTAAACAACATATTAAAATTACTAAAAAGATGGAGAGGGATGAAAATGTAAAGCCTTTATTTTCTATTACTTTCTTGTTCGACTTCTTTTCTTAGTTCTGGCTTCTTTTCTGTTTTTATATTGGGCAACTCAATAGCCAATTATTCTTGAACCCTATTTCAAACCATTTTTTCAATGACCGATGATGTCTATATTGGGCTGAAAAATTGGTTGTCTACTATTGAAACACTACAACCCACCTTTAAATATCGTGTTGATGCCATAGGCATACCATAAATTCAATTCTTATTAGATCTATCAGTTGCTCCAACCTCCAACCATAAGTTCGCAAGCTGTTTTTCCTGCAAAATAATAGTTTATAAAAAACTCCCATAAAAGGAAGCACTCCTCTAGTGTGCTTGTTCATTGAACCATGAATATCTTTGTCTATGTTTTGAGAACTAGATTGTGAGCGCTTTTTAAAACCATCTATTTTTATAAATTCTTGAAACTTAGCTCAATTATCCTCATACTTCAGTCTAAAACTTTTCCATAATGTTTTTCTATCTGAGCCTCCTATGACGATCATAGTTGACTTTGTTTGTTGCATATCTATAAGCATCATACAACAAATCATTCAACCTGGTAAATAAATTTGTTAAGAAGAAAAAAGCTAAGGAAATAAAAGATTACAATTTTCCAATAACATAATTTTTTTTGCTTGATACTTACCTAATTGCACTTTATTTTTCCCATACTTTCCTGACTACCCCCCCCCCCGCGGCGGTTTCCCTTGCCCTAACAAAAATTTTCTTATAGTCAATTCATACATTAATAAATTTTCAAAATTTTAAAAAACTATATATTAACTCAAATTATATATTATTTATCTAACCTTAAACTTTTCCCACAAAACATCTACCATATTCATCCATTCAGGATAATCTTGAAGCTGACTCCATTGAAACAATAGTTCTTGAAATGACGATTTGATCGTGGATATGATCAAACAACAAGTTTAATATTGGTAAACTTAAAAATCAATTCATCGAAGTTGTTTTAATTTAAAGTAAAACTTAAAATAACCTAATAAAAATAAATAATATGAGGTAAATGTTGAAATCTTTTAAAAAATATTTTTTTTTACCTTTTTTTTAAGGTTAAACAAGTATCTGTATGCAAGTATTTAGAGATAAATAATTGAATATTTGTTTTAAAAAGGCAATGGATAATTATTAAAGATGTATGTAACATCTAACTTCTTGAATGGATACATCCATATATACTGTACATGACCTTTAACTTTTGCCTCATATGTTAAATGAATGGGTAGATGATTCATTGAGTTGAAGAAAGAGAAAGGAAAAATAATTTTAAGTTTGCAAATTATCTCAATGTTATTTTTTAATTGCTCTATATGTTGGGTATGCAACTTATTCGAACAAATATCTCTAAAAAAATAACTAATCTTCTTGAGTGCATTCCATATTTTTTTTGAAAATAAATCCTTACGAGCAATTGGAATGAGTGCTTGCATAAACATATAGAAATCATGACTCTTCATTCCATTCAATCTGTATTCCTTTAAATTCACCAATCTAGTTATATTTGAAGCATATTTATCTAGAAATCGTAGACTCCTAAGTCATTTATAAACAAGAAGCTATGCATCCTTTTATAATGTGAAGGTAGCTTTAGGCTTTGCAACATAAAATCCATTATTAATCTATATTTTCACAGTTACAATACAAAGTTAGATCCATTATAGCTTTTATATTGTTTTATGTTTTTTTCTTTTACATCCATAACCGTGTTAAGAATATTTTCAAACATATTCATCTCGATATGCATAATATCCAAATTATGGAGGATGAAATTAGTTTTCCAATAAGAAAACTTATAAAAAATAATTCACTTTACCCAATTGTGGGTTACATCAAAACTAAAATTTTTTTGCTTACCAGAATAAAAACTAAATACAATACCCTCATATTATAAGATTTCATTGTACACTTCTTGAACTAATAGTATTGAAGATGCAATATTATTTTCATTTTTACTTTTCAAGAAGTTCTTTATATTGTTTCTAAATCGGCATGACTTGGAAAGAACATCCAGTGACCAAAAAAAAAAGAAGAAGCTTTACCATTATCAATTAAGTTAAATTTCAACCTAATCCTTTCAAGTAACATATTTTTCACCGATTCGAGGATCCTATCATAATCAACATCACACAACCTGTAATATGACTTGATGGTAAATAAATAGCAATGACTGATAATTTATTATGAGTTGTACATCCTTCCTACAATAACTCATGAGAATCTTTTAAAAGTTTTAAAAAAACCTAGCTGTATTTGATTTTTTATCTAAATAAAAATTATATGAACATTTAGTGAATAATTTTAATTTATTTTCATTCCATCCACCATCGTACTTCTATACTATTATATCTTATATTATTCTCAAAGAAAAAACCTTCCCTAAATAGTTACATCTGGAAGTTGCTGCCATTTAGATATATCTTATTGCAACATGACAGCCTTTCTCCACAAGAAACTTTAATCAACCCATTCTAATATTATTAATTAACTAAAATCATAAAAAGAAGTTAAAATTAAATGACAGCACACACCCTACACCTTGCTCCTCGACCTGCGAGATATGTGGGCGTGCAATGGATTCTTCATGGCCACAGTAAGCTGTTGCTTCTCAGACAAATCAATAACATCTCCATCCACAGCCTTCCACTCAAAATTCCAGACTAAATTAGCCACAAAATACTCCAAATGAAGCATGGCTAAGCCATATCCAGGGCATATTCTCCTTCCAACTCCGAAAGGCATCATCTTGATCTCCCTGCTTCCTGTTATATCAAATGCTTCCCCTTCACCATTTAGAAACCTTTCAGGCTTGAAAGCCATGGGATCCTCCCACATCTTTGGATCCCACCCCATATCAGCCACCATGAAATTTACTGTCCCGTTTTTAGGAATCAGATACCCACCCAACACCGTGTCTTCAGTCACAGCATGTGGCAGCACAAAATGCGCAGGTGGGTGCCTCCGTAGACCTTCCAGAATTACTGCTTTTAAATACGGCATCTTTTGCAGATCATCTTCCTTCACCTCTCCCTCTCCTTCTCCAACGACCTCTTTCATTTCCGAAAATAGCTTCTCCTGAATCTGTGGATACTTAACCAAATTTGCCATGATCCACTGCAAGGCTGTGGTAGTAGTATCTACACCTGCAGCAAGGAACTCGATGCATAAAGTAACCATTTCGATCTCATTAAGCTTTCTTTTCTCACCAGGAAGTTGCAGATCCAGCAGCGTATCAACATAAGACAAGACGTACTCATCCTTCTTGCCCTCCACATTTGATTTTCCCAACTTCTCTTCCTTCAACTTCTTTCTTGCTCTTATCAATGGAATGATTACATCTTCTTGGTCCTTGCGAAGCTGCAAGAACTCTGCCCATTGCTTACGAAGCACTATCTTGCTCAAACTTGGCCAGAAATTAAGTATATTGAATCTACGCATATTCTCAATCATGCGACGCTCGACTCGTTCGATCTCCTTAATCTGTTTCTCCTCTAACTTGTCACCGAAACACATGAGTACTAATAGACAAAACATGGCAAACTGAACATGATCCACAACACGAACAGAATCTCCAGACCTGGACAACAAGTCAAATTGATTCTTCAAGATTTGCAGCACCCATTTACGCGCATGACCAAATGTTTTAACCCGCGAAGAATGGAGGATTTCTGATGTGAGGTTTCGACGGAGGAGGCGCCAAGTCGGACCGTAGAATGAAGAACTGATAGTCTGCTGATTGCTATTAAGCACTCTGCTAGTAGCAAGAGCAGATGGGCGATTACCAAAAACAGAACCGTTCAGGATCAAGGCCTGGTAAGCTAGGGAGCGATCGGAAATAAAGATAGCCGGGCGAGAGAAGATATGGAGGGTGACCATCGGGCCGAGCTTATGGACGAGGGAACGAAGGGTGGGCTCGAGGTCGGCGAAGGATTTGGAAAGCCATAAGATGTTGCCGATAATTGGAAAGGCTAGGGGGCCTGGAGGGAGTTTGTGAGTTTTGCAAGGGAAGAAGAGGTTGAAGAAGGCTTTAAGGAATGCAGACAGGGACAGAGAGACGAGGATGAGGAACCAGATCTCCATGCTTTTGTGAGGCTGGCAAAACTGAAGTTTAGTATAATGTTAATGATAGATGAGAGGACTTGGCCTGCATTTTATTCAGCCTTTTGGCTGTGGGATGATCTGTCGATAATGATGTCCCAGTAATTAAATGCATTTCGTTTTTAGCACAAAAAAAAAAAAACTAATAAAATCTTATTTAATACTTTAAAGAAAAAGCGGTCAACTCAAGTTTTTTTTTTTTTTCAAATCATATGTTAATTTTTTAACTAATTCTCTAGCATCATGGAAGCTTTTAATTGAATTTGAAAAGTTGAATAATTTGTTTAATAAAATAAAATAAAGATTATATAAACCAATAAATTATAAAAAATTATTAATATTAACTAAATATAAAAATGGAAAGCTGAAAAATAAATATAAATGAGGATACTTGATGATGCGATGTTGAGTGTTGTTTAATTTTTTAGTATTTAATAATATGGATGTTTAGATGGATTTTTGTAATAAAATTAATAATTTAAATTCTGTATAAAAAATATAATTG
>Ga0325414_1003446_pt1 | contig 16422 bp, 4 predicted proteins | sample PopdelMetagenome_8_FD_206183 | JGI IMG/M metagenome (GOLD analysis project Ga0325414, IMG submission 206183) | Populus deltoides microbial communities from Bellville, Georgia, United States - Leaf-PdKOR-R3 | ecosystem: Host-associated > Plants > Phyllosphere > Phylloplane/Leaf | place: USA...
ATCGCCAAATTTTAGCTCAATTTCAACTTAGAATTCAAGGATCACTTCAATTGATAAAATGGTTTACTTTAATGTTTAATTAACAAGATCTCCTAACATTATTGCCTTGTGATGTTTATTGACAATTAAACAATGATATAATAGAATATGTTGAAAACAATACCTTCTCTATATTGCCTAAAATTACAAATTAATGTACACAAACTACTAATCTATACATCCAATGAAGCATGGGAGTCTTGTAATATTCATTCCTCATCTACTGAAAAATCTTGGTTCGTCCAGCTTCTAGAGTGAGCTCACAACACTTAAATCTGAACTAGAATGCTCACTTGGAGAATGTATTTGTCCAAAACTGCACTGGAAAATATAGAATTTGAGATTAACCCTTGCTAAATTAATGAAAGACCTTTGAACATCACTTGAAGAATAGGAGATCCCAGATCAACCATCGACAAATTGATGAGAGATCTTTAGACATCACCTGAAGAATAGAGAATCTCATATCAAATCTCGATGAATTGATAAAAAACTTTTAGGCATCACCTGAAAAATATATTAGTCCGAGATTGCACTAGAGATTTATAGACAAGAAATTGTATCAAAGATACAATATTTTTATTTTAAGAATAAAATTACATTCTCTAAGAATTGTGTATTCTGAGGTGATTCTGCCAAATATAGGGAAGATTTCTCTAAACATGTTATGGAGTTGATAGGTGTTCGCCTTGGCTACTTATATGAAACAAGCAGCCTATGTTCTCCATTGGTATAAGTAGAACTGTAACCCATATCTGAGTTGAGTTACTTACTGTGTAATCTTTTAAATTGTGATACTACAAACTTAAGTCTTCTACTCTGAAGGAAGATGACTCTACTTCTAAAATAGTTTTAAATGAGTGAATAGATGATAGAATGTTGACATTTAAGTGTGTCTGGTGCCCATGTCAGTAATTCCTCACCACAAAAGTCACCTAGACCAATACGGAAGGAATTGAAAAATCCAATGCGGCCACCATTAGTAGTGTAGGAATCAAGGGTGCCGTGAATTATGAATAGCATCTCATTGAAATGATCACGTCAGGTATAATATCTAGGTTTCATAATATGATTTATATTATTTTTTAATACATCATTTTAAAATATAAGCTTTTTGAGCTTGAAACTTACACAGATTCATACTATATTGTACTTAATTTTTATCAAATAAATAAGGATGTTGAGATACGAACTCGTGATCATTTGGTCATCAAGGCTCTGATACCATATCAAAAAATCATCTCAGCCCAATAGTTTAATTAAAACAAAGCATTGTGATGGTCCCTGCGGATGCTCACACAATGTGATTTCTGCCTAGTGCTTTGATATCATATCAAAGAACCATCTCAACCAAAAAGTTTAAGTTGTTAGGTGAGGTTCCAAAATATGATTTATATTATTCTCTAACACAATAAATGTGCCTTCCATGCACAAGACAAGTTTAAGCCTCTTATATATTACATCTAGCATCCTTTCATCAATTTGATCGAATAATGGAACCTGTGTATTTCATAAGCAAATGCATGTCAATCACAAACCACGAAATTACTCATCGTTAACACATTTTTGGGCACTTAAAATTCTACCTTGTATGGTAACCTTTTCTAAATAGCCTATATAGAATGATCAAATAAGAAAATAAACAGAAAAGGTAGCAAATTGGCCCCGACTACAACTAATTATCCTTAGACAAAATAATCATGATATCTTTAAACTTAGATTTCACTTATCCCCCTTGAATCACTGCATAAATAAGCATATAAAGACATTTCAGCTTTCTGCACTAGGTATAGCTGGAATTAAACTGCTTTTCATTATTGCAATAATCAATTCTATTGTCTATTAAAATGTTGCAACATAATTTATTCTGTCCACCAATGCAATTACAAATTTTCAACCACATCATCCATGTCTAGTTCTAGAAACAGATTACAAAGCACCTATATTGAGTTGAAGCGTGGGTGTGCCTAAAAGAGTGGGACGTACTCTCCAAACTAAATCAAGGCAGAGATTATGTTCAATGTCTCTTCCCAAATCCATACGCATGCCTTTAAGGAGAGCTTCTTCACCAACACCTCTAGTAGCCACCCACTTGTACTAATTGTATTTCCAAACAAACTATATATATATATATATATGCAAAGAAAATAATAAATTTAAAATTTTTTAGGAGTCTTAAAGATTATGTTAGACAGATCTAAAATCGATTAGGGTTTATATGAATATTAGCAATTCTTTTTTACTTTAAATAATTACTTCAAGGTTAGGTTGCTGCAAATCATAAATCGTTTACACGAACAACTAGTGAGAAATTTCATAAATCCTTTTAGAAGAAATGGATTGTTATACATTTGAATACTAACTCTTTTCTATTGTGTTTTAGATGTCATTGCAACTAAATTAGTTATTATGTGTTGTTTGTTCAAAAACAAGAGGTATAATATTCTATTTATAGGAAAACATGAAAACCTTATATATGATAAAATATCAATTTGTCCCCTTAAATAATATCATATAAATTATTTCATAATAATTTTAGAAATTTGTTTCAATCAAGTCCGTATTTGATTTTTTCTAGGTCTAAAATTGTATTCTCATGTATTAATTACATTCTAGTTTTCAATTTCTAAAACTTATTTACAATCAAGTTACACTTTATTAATCAATCTATTTTAATTTCTAACCAATAGTTATTATGTGTGTGACCCATTAGATTCCCTAATAAGTTGACCCAAATATAAATTATAATCTTAAAAAAATAGGATTAAATAAATTAAATAATTTCATTTATTATCAATACAATAATTGATTGATTTATATTTGATGATCACATACAATATCTAGCAACCTATCATAATCTCCTAAATAGTAGGAAAATCATAAGTGGTTTGACTTAACATTTCGGTGATTAGTTTCTCAGTGTAATTATTATTCATTCATGAAGAATGTTCTGATTTAGACATTATAGCATGGAGTATGACTGTTTTGTTAAATTATTTTTGTTCTCAATATTAAAGTCATTGATTATTTGAATAAAATTTGAAACTCTTTTCAAATTTCATTTCAACTTGGTTTAGGATTTCACAATCAATACTATTTGAGAAAAGATGAAATATTTTTTCTAATTCATCTAGGATGATGAATCATTTCTTGATTACTCAAATACCTTCATATATTTTATGTTATACCTAAATATTTGATTATTTGTTACCCTTGATTAGGGCGTGTAGTCAGAATCAAAGCATAACATTTATTACATAAGATAACTTGGTGATCTAAAGTTTAAGGATCATGTACACAACTATTACATGAGCTTTTACATAAACATATATGATCTCTTCATATAGAATTTTCATACGGGTCAATTCAGTGTACATGTCATTTAAAAAGCACATACAAATTAGTTTCAAGTACCCCTTATATCTCAACTTATGAGAGCATTAATCATATACTTATATAAAATAATGAACATAATATGCATTGATTTCAACAGCTCTAATTATTGTCCAGTCTTAATAGAATATTGACCAAGAACATTTAAGAACAATACTTTGATGAAATATAAATCTCATAATTATAATAATTTTATAATTTTATTTGCAAAGCATTTTTGTCTCAGATATTTTATCTGTACTTTAGATTTATTAGACAAATATTAGATTCATTAATAAAATATAAATGATTATTAAAAATAAAAAAACATTTTTATTAGTAATTAACTTGTTTTACATTAATAAAATCAATGTTACATGTAATCAACCAATTAGCTACAGAGCATATTAAATTGTTGGCACCCACTACGCTACGATCAGATTAATTTTTTATGTAAAAAGAAACATTCAGGTGTAGCCAACGTTTTTCTTGCAGAAAAGAATTTAAATCAAGTGGGAGTTGAACTGATGTAACTGGGTCAACTCAGTGAATCCAAAGGCAACCTGAATTACTGGTAAGAATATAATTTGACTCAAAACTCAAGATGACATTATTTTTTAAAAAAAATATTGAGACAACAACATATTAAATTGACATGGATCAACTTGAGTTAACCTTCCAAATTCACGATGAGGTCATAAAACCATGATGATTTTATATAAAGAAAATCAAAATAAATTATAAAGTTCAATTCCAAATCAATGCAATGTTGAAAGATGAAGTTGAAAAGAAATTAAAAAAAATTTTAAAAAACAATCTAAATCAATACGGGTTAACCTAATAAACGGGGTTATGAATAACCTCTTCGAATAGAAAGGAAGGCCAATCCAGAAATTCTTCTGGGGGCACCTTAACGCAATCCTTTTACAATCTATAACAAAGTTCTCCTCTCCCTAAAACACGGGAGGAAGGCGCTACGAAAACGAATGAAAATTTGAATCACATAAAAGACATCAGCTATTGATCTGACAATTGTGAGGACTGCTTCAAGGGGTACACACTCCATTCCAGACTCGAGGCTAGTCAAAGAATAGAGGATCAACAACAAAGAAACTAAGCATGCTACCAAAAAGATCTGGGTCCATCTCCGCACTGATGATCCTCGAGGATCCAATATCGTTTTGTTCACCTTCTCATAATCCTCGGTGGAAACTCTACACGGTTTTTTAGACTTGAATGATTACTGTCGGCTGTAAGCTTAATTCAACATCATCTGTAAACCTGAAACATTTTTACATGCAAGTCTCAGATTTAGGAAGTGATCAACAATCCCACTTATTCAGTAAGCTAACTTGGACAACGAAATTAATCATGAACATGAAACTATATAGCTCCGACTAATGGATGAATGAGGGAGAAGAATTAGAAATCTAATGATAGATTATGATAAGAATTAAAGAATTAGAAGGGTGATTAAGGTATACCTACAGATCCTGAATTCCCAAAACCCATTTTGTTCCACCGAGGGTAAAGCTGTGGCCTAAATTAATGGATTTGATCTGCAATACAAGAAAGATAAAGGTGTGCTGCAAATATAAGGGTATAAATCATCTATTTGTCGGCATATGCAGCACAGAATCAACAGAAACTGACAAGACATTAGTTTAAAGCCACAAGAGGAAAACAAAAAGTTAGCAGACCTATGGCCTCGATCTTCTTAAGCCATGTATCATGCGAACAAAAGACACGAAGATCTGTAGTAACTTGGACATCAAGCTGGCTAGAGAAGGACTATCCCACCTTTTCAGGAAAAATGCAAGTCAAACACGAGAACAAATTTCTTCTAAAACTACCTTAAATCTGCAAAAAGTTAAGACGCGGCACGTACCATTTAAAAGGATTTTCCTCAAATTCAATATATGTTGAATCAGAAACACTTGATAACCCTAAAGAACGTTTATTATATATGTATTGAATTATGACAAATTTGAATAGAGTCTAAGATTATGGCACGCAACCTAGCTTGTGCTCAAAAACCGGCAAACGCATCATCATCTATCATATAAATAATTGAAACCAGCCCAAGAAAGCACAATTTGTGATTTCTTGCCTAATAAACAAAGCCCAGATGAATGTATCTTGAGGGTATTTCTTCTACATTAAGCATAGATGCATAGATTCAACAAAAAAACGTTATCTTATCGGGCATTAAAATGACAGAAGATTCACAAAGCACTGTATTTTTTTCTGAAAACATAATTTATCTGCTTAGAAACTGGTAATCGTCACACAGAAAAAACAATATTATTAACACTCAACAAAGATAGAGGGAGAGCTCTTACATTACAAACTAGTCATTTCACTGACCCCAAATCCTTCTGCTATGCTTCATTTGCTAACTAATGGGGTCTGATGAACATTTTCCACTCTTCTAATTAATTCAATCTCCTCGTATGTCAACAATGGTGGCCATGGCTATATATGAGCATGTATAAAATAGTTTATATACATTGTAATATTGTTTTCAACAAAAAAAAAATCTGAGAATACAAAGCAAATGATAGGGAAGCTACTCAAGGAATTGAAAAACATATATGGTAGTGTTATAAAATGAATTTTTATGATTAAATTGTTGGAAATTAAAGAGTGGCAGAGGCAGTGGAGAGGGACGAAGAGACAAACACATGAAGAAGTAACACCATGTCCCTCAAAATAGGAAGTGGCTTCGGTATATTTTTATGATGGTACAATTAATTTTTTCAAATATCATTTTTTTTTAGTTTTATGTTTATTTTCCTTTTTCTTTTTCTTTTTCCTTTCTTCTCCTCCTTCCTCTTTCTCTTCTCTGAGCTCTCCCTTCCTTCTCTTTCCACCTTGCGTCAGCCACCCTTCCTCTTTCTCTCTCCTTGGTCTCGCCCACGCCAGCTACGCCAGCTACCCTTCCCTTCCCTCTCCCTGAACGAAGAGATGTTTTTTCTCTGATTCTATTTGCTTTTCAAGGGTGTATTTGATCATGGTGTTGTTTAGAAATATATTAAAGTAATATTTTTTTTATTTTTAAAAAATTATTTTATATTTACACACCAAAATAATCTAAAAATATAAAAATAATTAATTTAAAACAAAACAAAATTAAATTTAACAAAACAGTAGTTGCACTACTACACCAAACGGTGCCTAGGCCTATCTCAAGATGGTAGGACAATTAGTCATTGATCTTTTTGTTTTCATATTGCCTTGCAATGACATCAGCAATGCCTTCATCTCAATTTTACTGCAGAAGATTCCTTTTGCTGTTAATGTATTTATTTTTGTTTAGATATTCTTAAAATTCATCTTGGATGGAAATTCTACTAGCATTTTAATGCTGGATCCATCATAAATAATAAAAAAGCAACCCAAACGATATTGCTAACACGAGAAAAAATGCAACAGTTACACCATAATTACACTTGGCATGGGGAGATGAGCAACCTTAAGATGCGACTAAAAGCAATAAATCCATCTATAAACAAGGAATATTATACAGGAATCCAACATCACTCTGCAGTCTGCTTTGTAGTGTAAGAAGCTAGCTAGAGAAATATACTGGTAGCTGCGAAAAGAAGGAAAAATGCAGAGACAGGTGAGCATTGATAAGGAAAATTGAAAGTTCTCACAAAATTGTATAAATTATTTGTTGTTTAAAGAGGGAAAGGAAGAGAGGGTAAAAACAGCTAAAAGGTGATCTGTATTATGCTAGCAAAATCACTACAAGGAGGTTCTTTCTAATCTTTTGAAGCTGAAGCAGCCTCTTTCAAACAGGAACTCATTATCTTTGCCAGCTTTGAGCAAGCATCCAAGCAAAGCTGCATTGCCTGTTTGTGAAAAGCAAAATCAGTCCAGCTAAACTTCACACACCTTAGATTGCTTACTGCTATGTATAGGGTATAATTTCTCCTGTAGTTTAACAAATGACGTTAGCAGTTTAGATGGCGCACCTCATTCAGATTTGCAGTTGACCATTCCCCTGTAATGGTAAGCTGCGTGACCTCATAATGAGAAGGCATGCAAGTGATCATCAGGCTTCCGTCTTGAAAACTTTCCTCTTCCAAAGTTGGATCAATGATGAGGTTTCTGCCAAGACAAGACTGCAAAACAAAGAAGCTAATTTACAAAACATGGAAGAAACAAATGTGAATTAAACAAATGAGATGAAGTCATTAAAGCAGCTGGGTTATATCTCGAATGAAGTATAGAACTGCACAACATTTTAAAGACATGAAAGCTTCTTGGGCCAATCATTACACTAACATGTTTCTACTGAATCACAATCAACTTACTTAGAAACGGCCTCCGAATGATTTCTACAGAGTCAGAGCAAAGCAATACCAGACAAAGGAAAAACAGTCCAGTAAGGCGACAAATATTAACGTGACCACCTAAATTCCCGGATCTCCATCTATATTCATAAAGAGCCATGTCATAGCACAATCACACCATCAAATGAGTAGTTATTTAGCATAGTGTAATAATTTAGATGTCTCAAATTTTCTTTCCCACTATCAAGTTCAATGGGACTAACTACAAGACGGCCTTTTAAGAGCTAACAAATTCTGTAGTGAACAAAGGAACAGGCCAGGATGATAATAGGTTCAGTCAATTTCTATTTCTAGTTCAAACTTTGGGAAAACTACCCATTACAAAGCATTTTGTCCCAGAGACTAAATTACACCAAACATCCGAATAAAATTTCTACTGTTAAGATATTAAAACACATCTTTCTTCTATCAATTATTAGCAATAAATAAATAAATGAAAATACTAATCAATGCTCCAATTTTCAAACTAGAAACATTTTCAAAACAAATAGAGATGGTAATAGGTTATTTAAAATTTATCAAATACTGAACACATGCTATATAGAAACTCAATCAGTAAATATTTTTGGTGAAGGAGAACGCATATATGCAAAATTAGGGGAGAAAAAGAAAGAAAGGAAGCAGGGAAGGATGGAAGAAAGAAAGAAACAAAAATAAATTACTTGAATGAAAGACCACATTTGAAAAAAGAACTCAACTCATAAAGGGTGGATCTAAGATTCCCGAACATTCTCATCCCTAAGTGACCAGCAAAAGATGGCAGGTCAAAATATTGGCAATAGAATGATGATCGATAATTACATTGAGCATAACTCTTTGTAAGCTCTGAAACTTGCAGTTGTGTCCAATGATTAGAGTTGGTTTATACACATCAACAACAATCAAGCAGACTAATTAAAATTAAAATAAATACTAGAAGATATTTAACTAATTTGCATTGGATAATTGTGTAAATGCATAATGTATAAACTTCATGTCAGATAACAGCTAGAACAGTGTCAGGAAACCTCAAGTCTATACATGAAGCGTACCACAGAAACTCCAGCAACAAGGTCATACATCATAATCCCAGCATCTGCCAAGGCAAGGCTTGCACAAGATATTACAACAGGAAGATCACCTTCAAAAACATAATCTTGTTAATGAGTTTAAAGAAAATATTTCTTAATAGCCACTAAAATTTTATCGGCAAACCAGGCTGCAGAAACAAGAAAACTTAAGAGCATGAAAAAGCTTTACAGTTTTTTATTGTAAACAGAAAAACAATATTCCCGGTGCAAGTTTTGCTTAGTAGTCATAAAGATGGTTGTGCTATCCTGCAAACTAGACAAAACATTCTTTTCCAATAGACCGAGATTTAGAGGTTAGTATGAAGCTGTAACTCACTGCCACCAGATTCTAACACCAAAGCAAACACATCTACAGTTGTTTTGGGAAAAGTTTCCAGCATTACTGCCCCTTCCAATGCCTTATGAAGCATGGTGGAAAACTCTTTGTTGTCTGATCCCTGACAAAAAGGGGCATCATATATTAGCTACAATAACTTCAAAAGGATAATAGGTGTTTGAAGATGAGTATCATAAAATATTGTAGATGCTGTTGCTTCACATACCTGTCCATGAACAGTGGTGGCGAAAGTGGTATAGCTAACATTGCAATTAAGCCTGCCCTTGTCACTATACATCATTGCTTTCTTACTCTCTCTGGGCCCAAACCTGAAGAGGGAAGTACGATGTAATACTAAGTTTATATATGATGGTTGCTGTAATAATTACATCTCCTATCATGGTTCCATCATGCTAATATAACCTATAAATTTAAACCCAAAACGAAAAAACTAGAAATATTGCGATGAGATACAAATATAGAAAAGGCAATACTCACACAGAAACAATGACCTTTGTATTTCCAAACTCAGCATAAGCAGATCCTGCAGCAGAGTTGACAGCACCAGTCCGGAAAACTGCAAACGAAAAACACTTCAGTTCAAGTAAATTAAACAAAAAAAATATCATTCCAGCATAATCCCTGGATGATAATAGATTACTTATGTGAATGGTACATGCAAACAGATTTTAAAAAATAGAACTATGAGCCACATGCTCTCTATTAACAATCAAAATTTAAAAAGTCGAAATAAAATTTTCATTTCAGTGTTAACGAATCACATTCATATTTAAGATGAGGGCAATCCGTATAAAGTAGAAATTGGTAGGTTTTAGCATCTAGGACATAAAGACTCTGCTAATAGAACATGAGAATCAATTCCATCCATGGATGTGCTCAACCCAACACCGAAAAGTTGGTACAATGGTACCCCATAACAAAAGGAGACAGAGACTGACAGGCAGTTATATGGAATGTCCACCACGAGAATCCTTAGAGAGGATGTAAATATATCATTCCATGCAAAGGAAACCAGATTTCTAAACACAGAGACAGAAACCTCAAATTTCAGAAATTCCATGCCCCTAGTATGAGAATTCGAATCATCGGGAACATAAATGAAGAACCAGAAACAAGGGAACCAATTCATTCATTTATTTATTTTCTTAGCATAACACCATTACACAAAAAAAATGCAGCATCTTTCACAGAACATAAAGAAGTAAGATAATAAAATCAACGATAATTAATGGAAATCATTTCGATAAACAACAGAAAGAAACAAAAAAAAACGTAAATTTACAGATTTTCATAATCATTGACACCCTAAAGCACATATTACAGTGAAACATTGAGATAGCACAGCCCTTCATGTTATATAGAAAAGGGAAAAAGAAGAGAAAGAAGAACAAGAATGCCTAAAACATGTCAGCATAAGTTAAAGAATCAGAGGTCAACACCCAAGAAGGTAAAAAGGAAAAAAATCACCTGCAAAAACTGATCATTCCTTCAGTGTAATCATAGAAGATTATTAAAGGCTAATTACTATTAAGCAAGTTTTTTTAAAAAAAAAAAAAAAACAATGATAAACAGTAAAAAGGGAAAGATATATTACAGGCAGATCGGCACTGGTGGAAACCACGGCCATCGGAACGTGTCCAGTCGACGTCAGAGTCAGTGAAGAATGGAGGACGTTGGGCTTTGTTGGTGGGAGTGGGAGCGGGAGTGTAAGTGCTTGGCGCTGCACCACCTTTGGAGGCCATTGTGAGAGAGAAAGAAAGAGAGGGAGGTTTAGCTTATTTTGCTTTGCTGTGGTTTTTACTTGCTCTGATTATTAATAGGATAAAAAATTAACTTATATCATATGAATTTTTTTATGTATAGTTTGAGATATTCTTGTACCAGCAATAATATTTTTCATGTATTATCTAATTTTTTTTTAATTTTTTAAAACAATAGGATATGATTATTTCTTAATACATGAATAACATTAATTTATTTGAAAAATAATTAAGGGCACATTGGATATGACGAATATTCAAAATTTAGAATTCTTTTTGTATGTAATTTCATGATAATGATTGTTGTCATTTATCCTAAATTCAATTTTTTTTTTTAATTCTCAACCAAATATGAATTTATTTTTTAACATGTCTATATCTACTAAAATAATATCAAATAAATATTGTCATATTTTCTACTCTGAAATTATATTAAAAAGAGATTTTATAATGCACGGTATTAGTTATTTTCTTGAATTTATTTTAAATAAAAAAACAGACACAAGTAAAAAAAATTAAAATCTACGCTCTATAAAAAATAATAAGAAAATTTTCATTTAAAATTGTTCTCTCTTGATGTGCTAGCTTTCATATTATAAAGATATGAAATTTTTTATGTAATTATAATTTAGTCTTAAAACAAATTAAATAACCTTTATAGTTTAGAAACCATATAACATAATTAATCCTACGTTTTTAAACACATTTAAAACTTATTCCTTCGATCAATTCCTTTTTCTTCTTCAATATTTTTTTTCTTTTTTTTTTTGAAAAATAGAATAAATAAAAGAGATGCAAGAAAAATGGAAAAAATTGATAAGGGAAAAAAGGCTTTTTTATTTAAACAAAAAGAAGAAATTAAGAATGATTAATATTGGTGAATGAACTATTTAATGTGGATCAATTAATTAGTCTCAATAGAATTAAGAAAAACTAAACCGCCAAGGCAATTTAGGGTTGCAATTATTGTGGTCGTACACTCTATTTCACTGTGAATTCATACAATACTAATTTTTTTTTTTTTTGCTATTTTTTTTTTATTTAATCCTTTTGTGTTAATCTATTTTGCGATTGCCTTTGTAGTTCAGTTTTGTTATCTTTTTATAGCCTTCTTGCTTAGTCAAAAAAAAAAATTCCTGGTAGTAAGAAAAATTAATCGAGTTTTTCATCTTAAAAAAATAACAATAAACTAGAGGGGCTTAAAAACAAAAGGTTGTAAATCAAGAAGAAACAAATTAGATTGTAGAATCAAGGGGAGGAAATATAAAAAATGAAGGGATGAAAAGGAAAAAAAAAGAAAAAACATTATTGGCATCGCGTCATCCGCAAATATCTTATATATGCCACCTAAAAAAAACAAGAACACCAAAACAATTCTAGAAACACTAAAGAATATCACCTTTGAAGACAGAAAGAGACCACATGCACCGCTCAAAACTAATGGCGCCAATTCACACGTTGACTCTTGTTTTGCACGTGTCAATGTTTTTTTTAAACTTTCACCCCTAATTCGATAATAGTTTTTCAATTAAGTCATGAATCTCATTTAACCTGTTTAATTTGATCTCTAATTCACTAACAATTCTCCAGTTATGAACTGATTTTCATTTGATTTAATCTCTAATTCAATAATAACTTTTTAATTAGGGCATAAATCTCATCCTCCCGAGTTGAAACTTTTTCTTTCAATTTAACCTTTTATTCTCTAATAAATCTTCAATTTAAGACTTATTTTCATCTAATTCAAGCTCAAATAAGATCCAAGCTATGCTAGAATAAGGAAAGGAAAGGAAAATTAATAGATACTCGATCGAGTTAGCGTATTATAATCATGTTTATTATTTGAGTTACACATTTGATGTTTATCCTGATTAATTGTGTGTGCTTTAATGTTACTATCTCAATAATAAAACAATAAAGAAATGTCATTTCTTAGGTCTACTTGCTAAATGAATTAGCTCACATCGTAGTAATTTCTATACATTTAATTTCGCTTTTAACTTAGGCGAGCAATCGGGTTGAGAGTTTTCAATATTAGATCATTGACCTTTATTTTATTTATATTGTTAATGAATTATGCCCTGTGTCCATTTTTAACTTAGATTTTTCATAATAAATGGAGTTTCACACTTGTGGTTTTTTTAATTGTACAGGGTTTTGATGAGGTGAACCGTATATGTTATGGGTTTGCATTATTTATCTACAAAAAAAAAAATCAGGAGTATGTTCATCACCCGCAGAGCGCAGGCAACAGAACTACAAGTATATACTAAGTCTTAATTAACTCCACAAATACAAATTCCCACAAATTATACCAAATACAAATCCCAGAAGCTACGTTTCTGGCCGGCTTGCGACTCAAAATTCAGCAGCTAAACATAGACATAGAACCACACAACACCCGGAAAAAAAAAAAAAGTTTGAATCAACACAAAAGAAAATCTTGTTATCACAACATTTTTCGGGAAAAAAATCAGAAGATAAAAGTGTCAATGAACTATGTGTTTCTTCTGACGAACCAAAGAATTATATCTAAAGAAACGCAGCTTTAGGGAGGAGGAGGCACAGGCTCAAACAGTGGAGGGCAGCAGCATGAAAATAGGCCAAAGCAGCACAGAAACCATAAACTGCAGAAGGTTAATATTATTCCCAGTCAGCAATTAATAAAATATATAGTATAAGGTCAAGATCTAGCTACCGATGTTGCATGTTCCTCCAGATGTAGCAGATGTACAAGTAAAAGGAACAGCTTACCATGAATCCCAGCATCCTCCACCATGGCTTTCTGGACCGAGCAGTGGAGCTGTGGGTGGTGGTGGTGGTGGATCCATTAGTGACCTAAGATGGAGGGAGAATACTTCTGGAGGGTGATGGTATCCTCTATGTGGAAGTTAGATGGTTGATATTAATTGGTAGAGCATTATTCAACATCCTCTCTTCAGGTCACACCTTCAACTACCATTCAAAAGTTGCGCAAAATATAGGATTTGCAAAATGGACGACCTAACTAATTATCACACTTGAACATGGCTAGCTCTGCCTCTGCATATGGACAACTACTTCAACTGCCGCGACTTAGACTTACCAAAACAAATACCAAAAGGCATATATATCTAAGAATTCAGAACCAAGTTAGAAGATTTTATATTAAAAGATTTTATCTGATGTAAGGTACTAAAGATTTGTTAGAAAATTGTTTTAAAAACATGGTTAATTGGCACATTTTAGAGAAAATTAACAGTAGGATTTACTTATTTCAAGGGTTAAGATTTTGTTAAAAATTATTCCCCAACAAAATTACGTTAACATGGAATATTATCTTATTTAAAATAAATTATGAGTGAATAAATATATAAAAAACTTGTTAAAGGATTCAAACAATAAAAAGATATTGATTATTTTGACAAATTTTTATTTGTGTTAAGAATAAATTTCATATAAATATTAATAATCATCATAGTTATTAACAAGCTTGAAATACATCAAATAAAGATAAAGATGACTTTCTTAAATACCTTCATAGATTTGTTTTTAAAAGGGAAAAAAAAGTTTATAAGCTTGTCAAGTCATGATATGAAACAAGAACCTAAACAATTGAATGAAAAGTTTAACAAAGTTATATTGTCAAATGAATTTAAAATCAACAAGGTAGATAAATATGTTTATATAAAAAATACAAATAAAAGTTATATCATTGTATTTCTTTATATAGACCATATGTTAATTTTAGGAAGCAATAATTACATAATTAAGTCTACAAAGAAAATGCTAACTAATAAGTTTGATATAAAAGACTTGGATGTTGCAAATATTATACTAGGAAAAATAATTAATAAGATGTTTGATGGATTAGTATTGACCCAATCTTACTATGCTGAGAAACTTATAGTAAATTTTTTTAAAGGTTGCAATAACATTGTCAAAACACCAATGAATATAAGTATGTATATATCTAAGAATAAAGGTGAAGAAATGCATCAATTGGGAGTTTGATGTATGTTATGAACTATATAAGATCAAACATTGCATCCTTAGTTGGCAAACTTAATAGATTTACCAATAATCCAAGTACAAATCATTGAAAAATAATAAATAATATTCTCAAATATTTAAGGTACATCTTGGACTATGGGTTACACTATATTGGTTACTCGGTGGCACTAGAAGGTTATAATGATGCAAATTAGATATATAATATTAATAATTCAAAATTCACAAATGGATATGTCTTTGATAGATCAATTATGTCGTAAAAATCGTTTCAACAAATGTGCATTACAAGATCCATGATGAAATCCTAGTTTATTACTCTTGATAAAGTTGAAGAGGAACTCGAATGGATTTGAAATTTCTTGGAAGACATTCCATGTTGGCCTAAACCTATACCAGCAATTTATATATATTTCAACAGATAGTCTACAATTAAAAAAGCACAAAGTAATATGTAAAATGATAAGTTTAGATATATACCCCATAGATATAAGATTGTTTAATACTTACTCTTAAATAATATTAGCTTTATTAACTATGTAAAATCAAAATAAAATATTATGGATCCACTTATTAAAGGTTTAACAAGAAAGTTTGTGTTAGTTCATTCAGAGGAATGAGTTTAAAGTCTATGGTATAATTTCATCATATTTTAATTTTTTTCTATCACATTTGATTTTTATTTTTTTAATTGCTACTTTTTTTATCTTTAATTCTTTTAGATTGATTTTTTGTTTACTATTTCATCTTTTAATATTAAATTTGTCAAATTTTGAGCTTCTTGATTGAGCCCAGATCTAGAGCATAATGGATTTCAAGTTGGAAAGATTAATCCGGGTTTAAAAGTTTTACCCGAGTTTGCTATGTTTTTTTTTCAATTTTATCATTCAATATTTTTTTTCTCTTTTTCTATAGGATTTTTCATTCGTTTTGAGAATAACACGAATTGCCTCAAAAAGAAGTTTTTATCAATCTTTATTCTAGATTTTTTAAAAGAAATTTTGTTTTTTAATTAAAATAAAATAATTTATTTCACCCTTCAACATTAAATTGGTTAGGTATTGCCTCAAGTTTTTTTTTTTTTGTCTTTATTAAATCTAGCTTTTTAAAAAAAAAATTATTTTTTAATTAAATTAAATTAAATTAAATTATTTTATCCTTCATTATTAAATTGGTTGAATATTGTGGTTCTTGGTTAAGCTTGAGTTTGGAATTTAATGAATTGCAAGTTTAAAAGATTAACCCGAGTTTAGAAAATTAACTCATATTTGCTTGGTTTTTTTTTTTAAGCTTATCTTTTTCAGTTCTATCCTCAAATATTTTCTTGATTTTTTCACTTTATATAGAATTTTTTAATCAGGTTATATAGGGTTTTTTTCCAGCCTTTGTTAAATTTATTTTTGTTAATAGGACTTTTGTTTTTGAAGTAAATTAAATCAATTAATTAAATATAACATAAGATATTTGCTTATTATTGTTTAAAGCATTCGTTT
>Ga0325414_1003450_pt1 | contig 16417 bp, 10 predicted proteins | sample PopdelMetagenome_8_FD_206183 | JGI IMG/M metagenome (GOLD analysis project Ga0325414, IMG submission 206183) | Populus deltoides microbial communities from Bellville, Georgia, United States - Leaf-PdKOR-R3 | ecosystem: Host-associated > Plants > Phyllosphere > Phylloplane/Leaf | place: USA...
TCCGACCGTTGGATCGCCCTCAAATTTTTACAGGAGTTTCAGGAAGCCGTTTTGCTTGTAGTAGATGTGGAATCGCTACTCGATGAGTCGGAGGTCTCGTCGCTCGAGACCAGAGTACAGGTTCGAAGGGCAATAAGTTTTGATCCGACCGTTGGATCGCCCTTAACTTTTTACAGGAGTTTCCGGAAGCCGTTTTCCCTGTAGTAGATGTGGAATCGCTACTCGGGGAGTCGGAGGTCTCGTCGCTCGACACCAGAGTACAGGTTCGAAAGGGCAATATGTTTTGATCCGACCGTTGGATCGCCCTCAAATTTTACAGGAGTTTCCAGAAGCCGTTTTCCTTGTAGTAGATGTGGAATCGCTACTCGGTGAGTCGGAGGTCTTGTCGCTCGAGACCAGAGTACCGGTTCGAAAAGGCCATAACTATTGATCCGACCGTTGGATCGCCCTCAAATTTTTACAGGAGTTTCCAGAAGCCGTTTTCCTTTTAGTAGATGTGGAATCGCTACTCGGTGAGTCGAAGGTCTCATCGCTCGAGACCAGAGTACAGGTTCGAAAGGGCAATAAGTTTTGATCCGACCGTTGGATCGCCCTCAAATTTTACAGGAGTTTCCAGAAGCCGTTTTCTTTGTAGTAGATGTGGAATCGCTACTCGGTGAGTCGGAGGTCTCGTCGCTCGAGACCATAGTACCCGTTCGGAAGCGCCATAACTTTTGATCCGACCGTTGGATCGCCCTCAAATTTTTACAGGAGTTTGCGGAAGCCGTTTTCCTTGTAGTAGATGTGGAATCGCTACTCGATGTGTCGGAGGTCTCGTCCCTCGAGACCAGAGTACCGGTTCGAAAAGGCCATAACTATTGATCCGACCGTTGGATCGCCCTCAAATTTTTACGGGAGTTTCAGGAAGCCGTTTTCCTTGTAGTAGATGTGGAATCGCTACTCGATGAGTCGGAGGTCTCGTCGCTCGAGACCAGAGTACAAGTTCGAAAGGGCAATAAGTTTTGATCCAACCGTTGGATCGCCCTCAAATTTTTACAGGAGTTTCCGGAAGCCGTTTTCCCTGTAGTAGATGTGGAATCGCTACTCGGTGAGTCGGAGGTCTCGTCGCTCGAGACCAGAGTACAGGTTCGAAAGGGCAATAAGTTTTGATCCAACCGTTGGATCGCCCTTAAATTTTTACAGGAGTTTCCGGAAGCTGTTTTCCCTGTAGAAGATGTGGAATCGCTACTCGGGGAGTCGGAGGTCTCGTCGCTCGAGACCAGAGTACCGGTTCGAAAAGGCCATAACTATTGATCCGACCGTTGGATCGCCCACAAATTTTTACAGGAGTTTCCAGAAGCCATTTTCCTTGTAGTAGATGTGGAATCGCTACTCGGTGTGTCGGAGGTCTCGTCACTCGAGACCAGAGTACCTGTTCGAAAAGGCCATAACTATTGATCCGACCGTTGGATCGCCCTCAAATTTTTACGGGAGTTTCAGGAAGCCGTTTTCCTTGTAGTAGATGTGGAATCGCTACTCGATGAGTCGGAGGTCTCGTCGCTCGAGACCAGAGTACAAGTTCGAAAGGGCAATAAGTTTTGATCCAACCGTTGGATCGCCCTCAAATTTTTACAGGAGTTTCCGGAAGCCGTTTTCCCTGTAGTAGATGTGGAATCGCTACTCGGTGAGTCGGAGGTCTCGTCGCTCGAGACCATAGTACCCGTTCGAAAGGGCCATAACTTTTGATCCGACCGTTGGATCGCCCTCAAATTTTTACAGGAGTTTCCGGAAGCCGTTTTCCATGTAGTGGATGTGGAATCGCTACTCGGTGAGTCGGAGGTCTCGTCGCTCGAGACCAGAGTACCGGTTCGAAAGGGCAATAACTTTTGATCCGACCGTTGGATCGCCCTCAATTTTTACAGGAGTTTGCAGAAGCCGTTTTCCTTGTAGTAGATGTGGAATAGCTACTCGGTGTGCGGAGGTATCGTCGCTCGATACCAGAGTACAGGTTCGAAAGGGCAATAACTTTTGATCCGACCGTTGGATCGCCATCAAATTTTTACAGGAGTTTCCGGAAGCTGTTTTTCTTGGAGTACATGTGGAATCGCTACTCGATGAGTCTGAGGTCTCGTCGCTCGAGACTAGAGTACCAGTTCGAAAGGGCAATAACTCTTGATCCGACCGTTGGATCGCCCTCAAATTTTTACAGGAGTTTCCGGAAGCTGTTTTTCTTGGAGTACATGTGGAATCGCTACTCGGTGAGTCGGAGGTATCGTCGCTCGAGACCAGAGTACCGGTTCGAAAGGGCTATAACTTTTGATCCGACCGTTGGATCGCCATCAAATTATTACAGGAGTTTCCGGAAGCCGTTTTTCTTGGAGTACATGTTGAATCGCTACTCGGTGAGTCAGAGGTATCGATGCTCGAGACTAGAGTACCGGTTTGAAAGGGCCATAACTTTTGATCCGATCGTTGGATCGCTCTCATATTTTTACAGGAGTTTCCGGAAGCCGTTTTCCTTGGAGTAGATGTGGAATAGCTACTCGGTGTGTCGGAGGTATCGTCGCTCGATACCAGAGTACAGGTTCGAAAGGGCAATAACTTTTGATCCGACCGTTGGATCACCCTCAAATTTTACAAGAGTTTCAGGAAGCTGTTTTCCTTGTAGTAGATGTGGAATCGCTACTCGATGAGTCGGAGGTCTCGATGCTCGAGACCAGAGTACCGGTTTGAAAGGGCCATAACTTTTGATCCAACCGTTGGATCGCCCTCATATTTTTACAGGAGTTTCTGAAAGCTGTTTTCCTTGAAGTAGATGTGGAATTGCTCCTCGGTGAGTCGGAGGTATCGTTGCTCGAGACTAGAGTACCGGTACGAAAGGGCGATAACTTTTGATCCGACCGTTGGATCGCCATCAAATTTTTACAGAAGTTTCCGGAAGCCGTTTTTCTTGGAGTACATGTGGAATCGCTACTCGATGAGTTGCTAGTTTCGATGCACGAGACCAGAGTACCGGTTCGAAAGGGCCATAACTTTTGATCCGACCGTTGGATCGCCCTCATATTTTTACAGGAGTTTCCGGAAGCCGTTTTCCTTGTAATAGATATGGAATTGCAACTCGATGAGTCGGAGGTCTCGTCGCTCGAGACCAGAGTACCGGTTCGAAAGGGCAATAACTTTTGATCCTACCGTTGGATCGCCCTCAAATTTTTACAGTAGTTTCCGGAAGCCGTTTTTCTTGGAGTACATGTTGAATCGCTACTCGATGAGGCGCAGGTCTCGATGCTCGAGACGAGAGTACCGGTTCGAAAGGGCCATAACTTTTGATCCGACCGTTGGATCGCCCTCATATTTTTACAGGAGTTTCTAGAAGCTGTTTTTCTTGGAGTAGATGTGGAATCGCTACCAGGTGAGGCGGAGGTCTCGTCGCTCGAGACCAGAGTACCGTTTCGAAAGGGCCATAACTTTTGATCCGACTGTTGGATCGCCCTCAAAGTTTTACAGGAGTTTCCGGAAGCTGTTTTTCGTGGAGTACATGTGGAATCGCTACTCGGTGAGGCGGAGGTCACGTCGCTCTAGACTAGAGTACCGGTTCGAAAGGGCCATAACTTTTGATCCGACCGTTGGATCGCCCTTAAATTTTTACAGGAGTTGCCTGAAGCCATTTTCCTTGTAATAGATGTGGAATCGCTACTCGGTGAGTCGGAGGTGTCGTCTCTCGAGACCAGAGTACCGCTTTGAAAGGGCCATAACTTTTGATCCGACCGTTGGATCGCCCTCATATTTTTACAGGAGTTTCCGGAAGCCGTTTTTCTTGGAGTACATGTTGAATCGCTACTCGATGAGGCGCAGGGCTCGATGCTCGAGACGAGAGTACCAGTTCGAAAGGGCCATAACTTTTGATCCGACCGTTGGATCGCCCTCATATTTTTACAGGAGTTTTTGGAAGCCGTTTTCCTTATAGTACATGTGGAATCGCTACTCGATGAGTCGGAGGTCTCGTCGCTCGAGACCAGAGTACAGCTTCGAATGGGCAATAACTTTTCATCCGACCGTTGGATCGCCCTCAAATTTTTACAGGAGTTTCCGGAAGCCGTTTTTCTTGGAGTACATGTGGAATCGCTACTCAATGAGGCGCAGGTCTCGATGCTCGAGACTAGAGTACCGGTTCGAAAGGGCCATAACTTTTGATCCGACCGTTGGATCGCCCTCATATTTTTACAGGAGTTTGCGGAAGCCGTTTTCCTTATAGTACATGTGGAATCGCTACTCGATGAGTCGGAGGTCTCGTCGCTCGAGACTAGAGTACCGGTTCGAAAGGGCAATAACTCTTGATCCGACCGTTGGATCGCCCTCAAATTTTTACAGGAGTTTCCGGAAGCCGTTTTTCTTGGAGTACATGTGGAATCGCTACTCGATGAGTCGGAGGTCTCGATGCTAGAGACCAGAGTACCGGTTTGAAAGGGCCATAACTTTTGATCCGACCGTTGGATCGCCCTCAAATTTTACAAGAGTTTCAGGAAGCTGTTTTCCTTGTAGTAGATGTGGAATCGCTACTCGATGAGGAGGAGGTCTCGATGCTCGAGACTAGAGTACCGGTTTGAACGGGCCATAACTTTTGATCCGACCGTTGGATCGCCCTCATATTTTTACAGGAGTTTCCAGAAGCCGTTTTCCTTATAGTAGATGTGGAATCGCTGCTCGATGAGTCGGAGGTCTCGTCGCTCGAGACCAGAGTACCGGTTCGAAAGGGCAATAACTCTTGATCCGACCGTTGGATCGCCCTCAAATTTTTACAGGAGTTTCAGGAAGCCGTTTTCCTTGTAGTAGATGTGGAATCGCTACTCGATGAGTCGGAGGTCTCGTCGCTCGAGACCAGAGTACAGGTTCGAAAGGGCAATAAGTTTTGATCCAACCATTGGATCGCCCTCAAATTTTTACAGGAGTTTCCGGAAGCCGTTTTCCCTGTAGTAGATGTGGAATCGCTACTCGGTGAGTCGGAGGTCTCGTCGCTCGAGACCATAGTACCCGTTCGAAAGGGCCATAACTTTTGATCCGACCGTTGGATCGCCCTCAAATTTTTACAGGAGTTTCCGGAAGCCGTTTTCCATGTAGTAGATGTGGAATCGCTACTCGGTGAGTCGGAGGTCTCGTCGCTCGAGACCATAGTACCCGTTCGGAAGCGCCATAACTTTTGATCCGATCGTTGGATCGCCCTCAAATTTTTACAGGAGTTTCCGGAAGCTGTTTTCCTTGAAGTAGACATGGAATTGCTACTCGGTGAGTCGGAGGTCTCGTCGCTCGAGACCAGAGTACCGGTTCGAAAGGGCTATAACTTTTGATCCGACCGTTGGATCGCCCTCAATTTTTTACAGGAGTTTCCGGAAGCCGTTTTTTTTGGAGTATATGTGGAATCGCTACTCGATGAGGCGGAGGTCTCGACGCTCGAGACTAGAGTACAGCTTCGAAAGGGCCATAACTTTCGATCCGACCGTTGGATCGCCCTCAAATTTTTACAAGAGTTTCCGGAGGCCGTTTTCCTTGTAGTAGATGTGGAATCACTACTCGGTGAGGCGGCGGTCTCGTCGCTCGAGACCAGAGTGCCGATTCGAAAGGGCCATAAGTTTTGATCCGACCGTTGGATCGCCATCAAATTTTTACAGGAGTTTGTGCAAGCCTGTTTCCTTGGAGTAATTCTGGAATGGCTACTCGGTGAGGCGGAGGTCTCGTCGCTCGAGACCAGAGTGCCGGTTCGAAAGGGCCATAACTTCTGATCAGACCGTTGGATCGTCCTCAAATTTTTACAAGAGTTTCCGGAGGCCGTTTTCCTTGAAGTAGATGTGGAATCCCTAGTCGGTGAGGCGGAGGTCTCGTCGCTCGAGACCGGCGTACCGGTTCGAAAAGGCCATAACTTTTGATCTGACCGTTGGATCGCCCTCAAATTTTTACAGGAGTTTCCGGAGGCCGTTTTCCTTGGAGTAATTATGGAATCGCTACTCGGTGAGGAGGAGGTCTCGTCACTCGAGACCAGATTACCAGTTCGAAAGGGCCATAACTTCTTATCCGACCTTTGGATCGCCCTCAAATTTTTACAGGAGTTTGCGGAGGCCGTTTTCCTTGTAGTAGATGTGGAATCACTACTCGGTGAGGCGGAGGTCTAGTCGTTCCAGACCAGAGTACCGGTTCGAAAGGGCCATAACTTTTGATCCGACTGTTGGATCGCCCTTAAAATTTTACAGTAGTTTACGGAGGCTGTTTTCCTTGGAGTAGATGTGGAATCCCTACTCGGTGAGGCGGAGGTCTTTGCGCTCGAGACCAGCATACCGGTTCGAAAGGGCCATAACTTTTGATCCGAACTTTGGATCGCCATCAAATTTTTACAGGAGTTTCCGGAGGCCGTTTTCCTTGTAGTAGATGAGGAATCGCTACTCGGTGAGGCTGAGGTCTCGTCGCTCGAGACTAGAGTACCGGTTTGAAAGGGCCATAACTTTTGATGCGACCTTTGGATCGCCCTCAAATTTTTACATGAGTTTCCGGAGGCCGTTTTCCTTGTAGTAGATGTGGAATCACTACTCGGTGAGGTGGAGGTCTCATCGTTCCAGACCAGAGTATCGGTTTGAAAGTGCCATAACTTGTGATCCGACCGTTGGATCGCCCTCAAATTTTTAGAGGTGTTTCCGGAGGCCGTTTTACTTGTAGTAGATGTGGAATCGCTACTCGGTGAGGCTGAGGTGTCGACGTTCGAGACCAGCGTACTGGTTTGAAAGGGCTATAACTTTTGATCCGACCTTTGGATCGCCCTCAAATTTTTACAGGAGTTTCCGGAAGCTGTTTTCCTTGGAGTAATTATGGAATCGCTACTCGGTGAGGAGGAGGTCGTCACTCGAGACCAGAGTACCAGTTCGAAAGGGCCATAACTTCTGATCCGACCGTTAGATCGCCATCAAATTTTAACAAGAGTTTCCGGAGGCCGTTTTCCTTGTAGTAGATGTGGAATCGCTACTCGATGAGGCGGAGGTCTTTGCGCTCGAGACCAGCGTACCGGTTCGAAAGGGCCATAACTTTGGATCCGACCGTTGGATCGCCCTCACATTTTTACACGAGTTTCCGGACGCCGTTTTCCTTGAAGTTGATGTGGAATCCCTACTTGGTGAGGCGGAGGTCTTTGCGCTCGAGACCAGCGTACCGGTTCGAAAGGGCCATAACTTTGGATCCGACCGTTGGATCGCCCTCACATTTTTAAAGGAGTTTCCAGAAGCCGTTTTCCTTGGAGTAGATGTGGAATCGCTACTCGGTGAGGCGGAGGTGTCGGTGTTCGAGACCAGCGTACCGGTTCGATAGGGCCATAACTTTTGATCCGAACTTTGGATCACCTTCAAATTTTTACAGGAGTTTCCGGAGGCCGTTTTCCTTGGTGTAGATGTGGAATCGCTACTCGGTGAGGCGGAGGTCTCGTCGCTCGAGACCAGAGTACCGGTTCGAAAGGGCCATAACTTTTGATCCGACCTTTGAATCGCCCTCAAATTTTTACAGGAGTTTTCGGACGCCGTTTTCCTTGTAGTAGATGTGGAATTGCTACTCGGTGAGGCGGAGGTGTCGGCGTTCGAGACCAGCGTACCGGTTCGATAGGGCCATAACTTTTGATCCGAACTTTGGATCGCCTTCAAATTTTTACAGTAGTTTACGGAGGCTGTTTTCCTTGTAGTAGAAGTGGAATCGCTACTCGGTGAGGCAGAGGTCTCGTCGCTCGAGACGAGAGTACCGGTTCGAAAGGGCCATAACTTTTGATCCGACCGTTGGATCGCCCTTAAATTTTTACAGGAGTTTATGGAGGTTGTTTTCCTTGGAGTAGATGTGGAATCACTACTCGGTGAGGCGGAGGTCTTTGCGCTCGAGACCAGCGTACCGGTTCGAATGGGCCATAACTTTTGATCCGAACTTTGGATCGCCTTCAAATTTTTACAGGAGTTTCCGGAGGCCGTTTTTCTTGTAGTAGATGAGGAATCGCTACTCGGTGAGGCTGAGGTCTCATCGCTCGAGACCAGAGTACCGGTTCGAAAGGGCCATAACTTTTGATTCGAGCTTTGGATCGCCTTCAAATTTTTACAGGAGTTTCCGGAGGCCGTTTTCCTTGTAGTAGATGTGGAATCGCAACTAGGTGAGGCGGAGGTGTCGGCGTTCGAGACCAGCGTACCAGTTTGAAAGGGCCATAACTTTGGATCCGACCGTTGGATCGCCCTCAAATTTTTAAAGGAGTTTCCGGAAGACGTTTTCCTTCCAGTAGCTGTGGAATCGCTAGTCGGTGAGGCGGCGGTCTCGTCGCTCGAGACCAGAGTACCGGTTCGAAAGGGCCATAACTTTTGATCCGACCTTTCGATCGCCCTCAAATTTTACAGGAGTTTCCGGACGCCATTTTCCTTGTAGTAGATGTGGAATCGCTACTCGGTGAGGCGGCGGTCTCGTCGCTCGAGACCAGAGTGCCGATTCGAAAGGGCCATAACTTTTGATCTGACCTTTGGATCGCCTTCAAATTTTTACAGGAGTTTCTGGAGGCCGTTTTCCTTATAGTAGATGTGGAATCGCTACTCAGTGAGACGGAGGTGTCGGCGGTCGAGACCAGTGTACCGGTTCGAGAGGGCCATAATTTTTGATCCGACCGTTGGATCGCGCTCAAATTTTTACAGGAGTTTTCGGAGGTCGTTTTCCATGGAGTAGATGTGGAATCGCTACTCGGTGAGGCGGAGATCTCGGCGCTCGGGACTAGAGTACGGTTCGAAAGGGCCATAACTTTTGATCCGACCGTTGTATCGCCCTCGAATTTTTACAGGAGTTTCCGGAAGCCGTTTTCATTGGAGCACATGTGGAATCGCTACTCGGTGAGACGGAGTTCTCGTCGCTGCAGACCAGAGTACCGGTTTGAAAGGCCATAACTGTTGATCCGACCGTTAGATCGCCCTCAATTTTTTACAGGAGTTTCCGGAAGCCGTTTTTCTTGGAGTACATGTGGAATCGCTACTCGATGAGGCGGAGGTCTCGACGCTCGAGACCAGAGTACCGGTTCGAAAGGGCCATAACTCTTGATCCGACCGTTGGATCGCCCTCAAATTTTTACAGGATTTTCGGAAGCCGTTTTCCTTGTAGTAGATGTGGAATCGCTACTCGGTGTGTCGGAGGTATCGTCGCTCGATAATAAAGTACAGGTTCGAAAGGGCAATAACTTTTGAACCGACCGTTGGATCGCCCTCAAATTTTTACAGGAGTTTCCGGAAGCCGTTTTTCTTGGAGTACATGTGGAATCGGTACTCGATGAGGCGCAGGTCTCGATACTCGAGACCAGAGTACGGGTTCGAAAGGGCCATAACTGTTGATCCGACCATTGGATCGCCCTCAAATTTTTACAGGAGTTTCCGGAAGCCGTTTTCCCTGTAGTAGATGTGGAATAGCTACTCGGTGAGTCGGAGGTATCGTTGCTTGAGACAATAGTACTGGTTCAAAAGGGCCATAACTTTTGATCCGACCGTTAGATCGCCTTCAAATTTTTAGAGGAGTTTCCGGAAGCCGTTTTTCTTGGAGTACATGTGGAATCGCTACTCGACGAGGCGGAGGTCTCGACGGTCGAGACTAGAGTACCGGTTCGAAAGGGCCATAACTTTTGATCCGACTGTTGGATTGCCCTCAAATTTTTACAGGAGTTTGCGGAAGCCGTTTTCCTTGTATTAGATGTGGAATAGCTACTCGGTGAGTCGGAGGTATCGTCGCTCGAGACCAGAGTATAGGTTCGAAAGGGCCATAACTTTTGATCCGACCGTTAGATCGCCTTCAAATTTTTAGAGGAGTTTCCGGAAGCCGTTTTTCTTGGAGTACATGTGGAATCGCTACTCGACGAGGCGGAGGTCTCGACGGTCGAGACTAGAGTACCGGTTCGAAAGGACCATAACTTTTGATCCGACTGTTGGATCGCCCTCAAATTTTTACAGGAGTTTGCGGAAGCCGTTTTCCTTGTAGTAGATGTGGAATAGCTACTCGGTGAGGCGGAGGTCTCATCGCTGCAGACTAGAGTACCGGTTCGAAAGGCCATAACTGTTGATCCGACCGTTGGATCGCCCTCAATTTTTTACAGGAGTTTCCGGAAGCCGTTTTCCTTGTAGTAGATGTGGAATAGCTACTCGGTGAGTCGGAGGTATCGTCGCTTGAGACAATAGTACTGGTTCGAAAGGGCCATAACTTTTGATCCAACCGTTGGATCGCCCTCAAATTTTTACAGGAGTTTTCGGAAGCTGTTTTCCTTGTAGTAGATGTGGAATCGCTACTCGGTGAGGCGGCGGTCTCGTCGCTCGAGACCAGAGTGCCGATTCGAAAGGGCCATAACTTTTGATCTGACCTTTGGATCGCCTTCAAATTTTTACAGGAGTTTCTGGAGGCCGTTTTCCTTGTAGTAGATGTGGAATCGCTACTCAGTGAGACGGAGGTGTCGGCGGTCGAGACCAGTGTACCGGTTCGAAAGGGCCATAATTTTTGATCCGACCGTTGGATCGCGCTCAAATTTTTACAGGAGTTTCCGGAGGTCGTTTTCCTTGGAGTAATTATGGAATCGCTACTCGGTGAGGCGGAGGTGTCGTCGCTAGAGATCAGAGTACCGGTGACAGCGGTTCATTGCTGATTTCTTAATCCCTAGGGGCTGTCTGGGCTGTCGAATCCACGCGTCACCGGTGAGAGCAGTTCGTTGGTCATTTCTTAGTCCCTAGGGGCTCTGTGGGCTGTCGAATCCACGCGTCACCCATGACAGCAGTTCGTCGCTCATTTCTTAGTCCCTAGGGGGTGTGTGGGCTGTCGAATCCACGCGTTACCCGTGATAGCAGTTCGTTGGGCATTTCTGAGTCCCAAGGGGCTGTGTGGGTTGTCGAATCCATGCGTCACCCGTGACAGCAGTTCGCAGATTATTTATGAGTCCCTAGGGGCTGTTTGGGCTGTCGAATCCAGGCGTCGCCGGTGACAGCAGTTCGGTGATGATTTCTGAGTCTCTAGGCTGTGTGGGCAATCGAATCCACGCGTCCCCCGTGATAGCAGTTCGTCGATGATTTCTCAGTCCCTATGGCAGTGGGGGCTGTCGTTTTCGTTGCTGATTTCTTAATCCCTAGGGGCTGTCTGGCTGTCGAATCCACGCGTCACCCGTGACAGCATTTCGTCGCTGATTTCTGAGTCTCTAGGGGGCTGTGTGGGCTGTCGAATCCACGCTTCACCGATGACAGTAGTTCGTTGATGATTTCTGAGTCCATAGGGGGCTGTGTGGGCTGTCGAATCCACGCGTCACCCATGACAGCAGTTCGTCGCTGATTTCTTAGTCCCTAGGGGGTGTCTGGGCTGTCGAATCCACGCGTCACCCGTGACAGCAGTTCGTTGGGCATTTCTGAGTCCCAAGGGGCTGTGTGGGTTGTCGAATCCATGCGTCACCCGTGACAGCAGTTCGCAGATTATTTATGAGTCCCTAGGGGCTGTTTGGGCTGTCGAATCCAGGCGTCGCCGGTGACAGCAGTTCAGTGATGATTTCTGAGTCCCTAGGCTATGTGGGCAGTCGAATCCATGCGTCCCCCGTGATATCAGTTCGTCGATGATTTCTCAGTCCCTATGGTAGTGGGGGCTGTCGTTTTCGTTGATGATTTCTGAGTCCCTAGGGGGCTGTGTGGGCTGTCGAATCCACGCGTCACCCGTGACAGCAGTTCTTCGCTGATTTCTAAGTCCCTAGGGGGCTGTGTGGGCTGTGGAATCCACGTGTCACCGATGACAGAAGTTCATGGATGATTGTTTAGTCCCTAGGGGCTGTCTGGGCTGTCGAATCCACGCGTCACCCGTGACAGCAGTTCGCTGGTCATTTATGAGTCCCAAGGGGCTGTTTGGGCTCTCGAATCCACGCGTCACCGGTGATAGCAGTTCGTCGATGATTTCAGAGTCCCTAGAGGCTGTCTGGCTGTCGAATCCACGCGTCACCCGTGACAGCAGTTCGCTGGTCATTTATGAGTCCCAAGGGGCTGTTTGGGCTCTCGAATCCACGCGTCACCGGTGACAGCAGTTCGTTGGTCATTTCTTAGTCCCTGGGGCTATGTGGGCTGTCGAATCCACGCGTCACCCGTGACAGCAGTTCGTTGATGATTTCTGAGTCCCTAGGGGGCTGTGTGGGCTGTCGAATCCACGCGTCATCGATGACAGAAGTTCGTGGATGATTTCTTAGTCCCTAGGGGCTGTCTGGGCTGTCAAATCCACACGTCACCCGTGATAGCAGTTCGCTGGGCATTTATGAGTCCCTAGGGGCTGTTTGGGCTGTCGAATCCAGGCGTCGCCGGTGACAGCAGTTCGGTAATGATTTCTGAGTCCCTAAGGGTTGTGTGGGCAGCCGAATCCACGCGTCCCCCGTTACAGCAGTTTATCGATGATTTCTAAGTCCCTATGGCAGTGGGGGTTGTCGTTTCCGTTGATGAATTTAGAGTCCCTAGGGGGCTGTGTGGGCTGTCGAATCCACGCGTCACCGATGACAGTAGTTCGTTGATGATTTCTGAGTCCCTAGGGGGCTGTGTGGCCTGTCCAATCCCCGCGTCACTGATGACAGCAGTTCGTCAATGATTTCTGAGTCCCTAGGGGTTGTCTGGGCTGTGGAATCCACGCGTCGCCGGCGACAGTAGTTCGTTGGTCATTTCTGAGTCCCTAGAGGCTGTCTCGGGTGTCGAATCCACGCGTCACCCTTGACAGCAGTTCGCTGATTATTTATGAGTCCCTAGGGGCTGTGTGGGCTGTGGAATCCACGCGTTACCAGTGACAGCAGTTCGTTGGTCATTTCTGAGTCCATAGGGGTTGTGTGGGCTGTCGAATCCATGTGTCACCCGTGACAGCAGTTCTCTGATTATTTATGAGTCCCTATGGGCTATTTGTGCTGTCGAATCTAGGCATCGCCAGTGACAGCAGTTCGGTGATGATTTTTGAGTCCCTAGAGGGCTGTGTGGGCTGTCGAATCCACGCGTCACCGATGACAGTAGTTCGCGGATGATTTATGAGTCCCTAGGGCTGTTTGGGCTGTCGAATCCACGCATCACTTGTGACAGCAATTCGTTGATGATTTTTGAGTCCCTAGGAGGCTGTGTGGGCTGTCGAATCCACGCTTCCCCGTGACAGCAGTTCGTCGATGATTTATGAGTCCCTTTGGCAGTGGGGACTGTCGTTTTAATTGATGATTTCTGAGTCCCTAGGGTGCTGTGTGGGCTGCGGAATCCACGCGTCACCAATGACAGTAGTTCGTTGATGATTTCTGAGTCCCTAGGGGGCTGTGTGGGCTGTCGAATCCCCGCGTCACTGATGAGAGTGGTTCATGGATGATTTCTTAGTCCCTAGGGGCTGTCTAGGCTGTCGAATCCAGGCTTCACCAGTGACTGCAGTTCGTCGATGATTTTTGAGCCCCTAGGGGGCTGTCTGGGGTGTCGAATCAACGCGTCACCCGTGACAGCAGTTCTTCGCTGATTTCTAAGTCCCTAGGGGGCTATGTGGGCTGTTGAATCCACGCATCATCGATGACAGTAGTTCGTTGATGATTTCTGAGTCCCTAGGGGGCTGTGTGTGCTGTCGAATCCCCGCGTCACCGATGACAGTAATTCGCGGATGATTTCTTAGTCCCTAGGGCCTGTCTGGGCTGTCGAATCCACGGGTCACCCATGACAGCAGTTCGTCGATGATTTCTGAGTCCCTAGGGGCTGTAGGGGCAGTCGAAGCAACGCGTCCCCCGTGACAGCAGTTCGTCGATGATTTCTGAGTCCCTATGGCAGTGGGGGCTGTCGTTTCCGTTCATGATTTCTGAGTCCCTAGGGGGCTGTGTGGGCTGTCGAATCCACGCGTCACCGATGACAGCAGTTCGCTGGTCATTTATGAGTCCCAAGGGGTTGTTTGGGCTGTCGAATCCAGGCGTCGCCGGTGACAGCAGTTTAGTGATGATTTCTGAGTCCCTAAAGGTCGTGTGGGCTGTTAAATCCACGCGTCACCCATGACAGCAGTTCGTCGATGATTTCTGAGTCCATTTGGCAGTGGAGGCTGTCGTTTCCGTTGATGATTTCTGAGTCCCTAGGGGGCTGTGTGGGCTGTCGAATCCACGCGTCACCGTTGACAGTAGTTTGCGGATGATTTCTTAGTCCCTAGGGCCTGTCTAGGCTGTCGAATCCACGGGTCACCCGTGACAGCAGTTCGTCGATAAATTCTTAGTTCCTAGGGGCTGGGTGGGCAGTCGAATCCAAGCGTCCCCCGTGACAGCAGTTCGTCGATGATTTCTCAGTTCTTATGGCAGTGGGGGCTGTCGTTTCCGTTCATGATTTCTGAGTCCCTATGGGGCTGTGTGGGCTGTCGAATACACGCGTCACCAATGACAGCAGTTCGCTGGTAATTTATGAGTCCTAAGGGGCTGTTTGGGCTGTCGAATCCAGGCGTCGCCGGTGACAGCAGTTCGGTGATGATTTCTGAGTCGCTAGGGGCTGTGTGGGCTCCCTAATCCACGCGTCATCGCTGACAGTCGTTCGTTGATGATTTCTGAGTCCCTAGGGGGCTCTGTGGGCTGTCGAATCCACGCGTCACCGATGACAGTAGTTCGCGGATGATTTCTTAGTCCCTAGGGCCTGTCTGGGCTGTCGAATCCACGGGTCACCCGTGACAGCAGTTCGTCGATGATTTCTGAGTCCCTAGGGGCTATAGGGGCAGTCGAAGCAACACGTCCCCCGTGACAGCAGTACATCGATGATTTCTGAGTCCGTATGGCAGTGGGGGCTGTCGTTTCCGTTGATGATTTCTGAGTCCCTAGTGGGCTGTGTGGGCTGTCGAATCCACGCGTCACCGATGACAGTAGTTCGTTGATGATTTCTGAGTCCCTAGCGGGCTGTGTGGGCTGTCGAATCCCCGCGTCACCGATGACAGTACTTCGCGGATGATTTCTTAGTCCCTAGGGCCTGTTTGGGCTGTCGAATCCACGGGTCACCCGTGACAGCAGTTCGTCGATGATTTCTGAGTCCCTAGGGGCTGTAGGGGCAGTCGAAGCAACGCGTCCCCCGTGACAGCAGTTCGTCGATGATTTCTGAGTCCCTATGGCAGTGGGGGCTGTCGTTTCCGTTCATGATTTCTGAGTCCCTAGGGGGCTGTGTGGGCTGTCGAATCCACGCGTCACCGATGACAGCAGTTCGCTGGTCATTTATGAGTCCCAAGGGGTTGTTTGGGCTGTCGAATCCAGGCGTCGCCGGTGACAGCAGTTTAGTGATGATTTCTGAGTCCCTAAAGGTCGTGTGGGCTGTTAAATCCACGCGTCACCCATGACAGCAGTTCGTCGATGATTTCTGAGTCCATTTGGCAGTGGAGGCTGTCGTTTCCGTTGATGATTTCTGAGTCCCTAGGGGGCTGTGTGGGCTGTCGAATCCACGCGTCACCGTTGACAGTAGTTTGCGGATGATTTCTTAGTCCCTAGGGCCTGTCTAGGCTGTCGAATCCACGGGTCACCCGTGACAGCAGTTCGTCGATAAATTCTTAGTTCCTAGGGGCTGGGTGGGCAGTCGAATCCAAGCGTCCCCCGTGACAGCAGTTCGTCGATGATTTCTCAGTTCTTATGGCAGTGGGGGCTGTCGTTTCCGTTCATGATTTCTGAGTCCCTATGGGGCTGTGTGGGCTGTCGAATACACGCGTCACCGATGACAGCAGTTCGCTGGTAATTTATGTGTCTCAAGGGGCTGTTTGGGCTGTCGAATCCAGGCGTCGCCGGTGACAGCAGTTCGGTGATGATTTCTGAGTCGCTAGGGGCTATGTGGGCTGTCTAATCCACGCGTCACCGATGACAGTAGTTCGTTGATGATTTCTGAGTCCCTAGGGGGCTGTGTGGGCTGTCGAATCCACGCGTCACCGATGACAGTAGTTCGCGGATGATTTCTTAGTCCCTAGGGCCTGTCTGGGCTGTCGAATCTACGGGTCACCCGTGACAGCAGTTCGTCGATGATTTCTGAGTCCCTAGGGGCTATAGGGCCAGTCGAAGCAACGCGTCCCCCGTGACAGCAGTACATCGATGATTTCTGAGTCCCTATGGCAGTGGGGGCGGTCGTTTCCGTTGGTGATTTCTGAGTCCCTAGTGGGCTGTGTGGGCTGTCGAATCCACGCGTCACCGATGACAGTAGTTCGTTGATGATTTCTGAGTCCCTAGGGGCTGTGTGGGCTGTCGAATCCACGCGTCACCTGTGACAGCAGTTCGTCGCTTATGTATGACCCCCTAGGGCTGTCTGGGCAGTAGATTCCACGCTTCACTGGTGACATCAGTTCGTTGATGATTTGTGACTCCGTAGGGGCTGTTTGGGCTGTCGAATCCACGCGTCACTGGTGACAGCAGTTCATTGATGATTTCCTAATCCCTAGGGGCTGTCTGGGCTGTCGAATCCACGCG
>Ga0325414_1003455_pt1 | contig 16406 bp, 9 predicted proteins | sample PopdelMetagenome_8_FD_206183 | JGI IMG/M metagenome (GOLD analysis project Ga0325414, IMG submission 206183) | Populus deltoides microbial communities from Bellville, Georgia, United States - Leaf-PdKOR-R3 | ecosystem: Host-associated > Plants > Phyllosphere > Phylloplane/Leaf | place: USA...
TTAATCAGCTTGTCAACACCAAAATTTGAGGAACAAAGAAAATGCGTGTTCTGCACTATCTCATTTTATTCTCTAAAGCTACACGATAATATTATAGCTATTCAAATCGGCATAGTATAGTTTGATGGGTGACTCGTAATCCGAAATCTGGTTCATGTTAAATTTTATTTTAAATTATCTTAAATATTGATCTAGTTAAATTTAAATGACTTAACAAGTTAATTCGTGATCTAATAAACCTGGTTCCGCCAACTTCAAGAATTTTAAAAAAAACTTTAATAATATTATTTTGAATAAATTCAATGATTCATAAATTGACATAATGATTCAATAAACCCAAGTTTCAAAACAAATTAGATTACAAATCATCCAATAAACCATGGCCATCAAAAAAATATCTTTTAATATTTTTTTATGGCCATCAAACCATGGCCATCAATTGCGCCATCCAATATACACTGTTGTTAGTAGCAAATTAGTTTATTAAGAATTAATTTAATTTTTGGTTTGAAATATGATTTATATATAAAAAAAATATCTTTTAATATTTTTTATGCTAGAAATAATTTGGAACATATTAAAATACAATGCTAATTAAATACTTTGTTTGTTAGTGTGATCAATGCACCATATCATCAAGTGATTACTAACCTCTCTCAATGTTTTGTTGTTAGAGACGGTTTATTTTTGTGTTTGAAATTATATTTGAGTGTGTTTTAAAAATATATTTTGCTTGAAAAAAATATTAAATTAATATTTTTAATGTTTTATAATTTTTACATGATATTAAAAATAAAAAAATATTTTAATATATTTTTTGAAAAAAACACATTTAAGAAAATCTAACACCACCATGCAAAAACACACGTCAATTATTGATTTTATGCTTTGAAGCGGGTTGCTTGATTACAGGAAAAAAAAAGAGAGATAAACTGGCGCCGAGAATTCCGGGGTCTCCGAGTGGAAGTCAAAGGGTTAGGTTGCAAAGACAGAGAAAAACGAGGCTGCCCAGTCTCGTGGGTCCATTGGCTCCGTGTCCACACAAGTAGAGAAAGACACTCTCCCAACTACGTGACATTGATGGAGTGTCATCGTCCTCCACCTTTATTTTGAAAAAGAATATAATAAGTTTTAGGATTTAAAATTAATGGAGTTATGCCTAAACTATCCAAATATTTATGTTAATAATATATATATATATATATATATAATAAGCACTTACAAAATAATTAATTAACATCTTTCTTAAAAAATATAAGCAATAAATAATTTTGTTTTCATATTTTTATCATTTCATTTCAAATTGAAGAATACATTAAATTCAACGATGATAAAAAAAGCTTATGCGTTAATTATAGTTAATTTTTTTAAATATAATTTTTTATAGATTTAATGTATTCAGATGAATTAAATTATTCTTTAATTGTAATGTTTAAATTTGAAAATCAAGAAATAAAATATGTTCTTTAAATGTAAAAAAAACCCTTTAAAGGAACACATAAATTTACTGGCTGTTAATTAATCCCAGAAAGTAAAAACTAATTCAATGGAATCTTCAATGTAAAAAAAAATGTTACCTTCTGGCCCGTTAATTAATGGGAAATAAATAAATACTATAATGTCCTACTGGCAGTCAAGCATTTCTTGATTTTGTGTATTTTTCTCTCTCTTGATTTTCTTGACCCGGTCCGTTTTGCGCGTTTTTTTTTTTCCCTTGACCGGCTTCCAAATATAGAAATATAAACCAATCAACATCAATCGAAGCAACTTTGTCCTCCAATAGATCGGCTTAATCTTGATACAGGATGGATGCTCCGGAGAGTTGGGCAAATTATTTTTTTAAAATATTTTTATTTAGAAATATATTAAAATAATATATTTTTTATTTTTAAAATTTATTTTTAATAATGGTATATTAAAAAGATTTAAAAACATAAAAAAATTCAAGTTTTTGATGAAAAGCCGGCTGAATTGCCTAACCAAACATTTTCTTAATGTATTTATTGAAAATTAAGTGTTTATTTAGTGTCATGATTTTAATGACAATTTTTATAATTATAATTTTAAAAAATAAATTTAACAGAAATATAAAATATAGTTTTTTTTTATAACTAAGATCTGAAAAGAAAATTTTAAATGAGATTCATATAAAACTGTAATAATTTTATTGATCAATTAAATATCTTATTACACTACCAATTAGACATTGAAATGAATATATTAAAGATAAAAGAAACATGTTTATTATTATTATTATTTTAAAATGATATAAATTTATTTTATAATTATTTTAAAAATAAATTTATTTTATTTTTATATCTTTATCCCTTTAACAATTGTTTTTTATCTTTTATTTCTATCACGGGACATCACATAAATAATGAAGACATTATGGTGAAAACTTGCTGATAAAAAAAAAAAGCACAAATAAATATATATATAAAATCTATTTATATGTGTTTTCAAAATAAGAAATAAATAATAAAAATATGTATTATATTTTCTATTCCGAAACAGTAACAAAAACTAACTAAACCTAATAAATAACTAAATTAATTAACATTAACATAACGAGACCCCACCTTATTTGTCCCATAGTGGGCATCTTTACTCAATCAAAACGAATCCAACGGTCCTGATAGCGTCCATAAGCGCAAAGGTAGTGTTTCTGACTCACAAGCCGCACAAAAAACGGCTTTCTTTGTTGCGCCGAGCGGACCGAATGGCGATATTTGCCACGTCAGCAGAGAAAACAAAGCTCCTTTTGCGCGATGCTATATTGTTAATGAAACGATCTCTCTCTCTCCCTCCTTTCAACAATGGAATTTTTGCAGGTTGCTGGGATCCGCAAATCTCGATCACTGAAACGCCAACAGCAAAAACGACGATTTCACTCTCATTCTCGCCGCTAGAAACTTCTTTCCTTGTAAATTTTCTCCTCTTTTCTCTTCTCCAATTTTTTATGTTAGTTTTTTCTTTATTTTATAATAATTTTAATATCAATTTTTATTTTTTGTTGTTGTTATTATTATTATTATTTTGATCCGATGATTAATGGTTAAACCTAAATTTGTAACAGAGTTATATGAAGAAATGAAGAAATAGAGATTCTGGCGGTGGTGGTGATTATTGCCGTTTGCTGTGGTGGTGATAGGGAAATTTAGCTGTGAGGGGGAGAATATAAAATATAATAAGAATGATGGCTGCTACAAGGGAGCATCAAACGGTGCCGCTTTCGGTGCTGTTAAAGCGAGAATTGGCGAACGAGAGGGTAGAGAAGCCGGAGATTTTATACGGTCAGGCTAGTCAGAGCAAGAAAGGGGAGGATTTTACATTGTTAAAAACTGAATGCCAGAGAATCGTCGGTGACGGGATCACTACTTATTCTGTTTTTGGGGTAACGCCTTTGAATTCTGATGCTATCTAACAGATTATTGATCAGTTGAAGTCAAATTAGCTTAGATGATTGATGTTTTGATTAGTTTCGATAGGTTTCTTGTTAATATAAACCTTGTTTTGCAGTTATTTGATGGACATAACGGGTCTGCAGCAGCAATATACACTAAGGAGAATCTGCTCAATAACATTATAGCCGCCATGCCTCCGGATCTCAACAGAGATGAATGGGTAGCAGCATTGCCAAGAGCTTTAGTTGCAGGGTTCGTCAAAACTGATAAAGATTTTCAAGAGAGAGGTATGGGTATTTTTCTTTTAAAAAGTAGAATTTTATTTGAAATTGAAGGGGATTAATGTTATCTTGGTGTATAAACTCAAAGACCTTTACTCACAGCTTATGATCCGAAGACTTTCTTGAATTGGTCAGCATCCCCTTTAGCGTTTCCACTATTGTTCCGAAAGATGTTTACACCCTCATGTAAATTGCATCTTTGTTATTAATGGAGAGTGTACCTTATGCTTGTTGGGGACACTAATTTCCATTCATTTATTTGTTTTATGAGATTCAGAAATGGGGACGTTGTATTGATAGAAAGTACAAAGTACTATGATTTCCACACAATTCGCATATTTCCAAGAAATGTCTTGATGCCTCCAGGCTCACGAAGCATTTTACTTATTCATCATAACATCGTGCATCTACTGATGATAAATACATTACCGACTACTTATTTCAAGGTGCTTCTGTTTCTTTACATGGAGGGCATAAAGTGATGTTTGTTTCAAATAAATTAGAAAATGGTTGATTTAACAGGATGTTTTACGAGACAGCATTTTTTTTTAAAATAATTGTTTACACTTCTGTAATCGCTTCATGCATGGAGTAAGTTCATGTTATTGATTTTGTTTTTTCTCACTCATTTGATTTGCAGGACCTAAGGTGCCACCTGAATATGATTGATAAACATAATTTTATCATGTCCCTATAGTTTTACTACATGGACCAATCGATATGCATCTTTTGTCTTGGCCATACCATCCTACATGGTTTAGCTGCACTACTTTTAGTGATTGGTTATATTTATTTGGTCATATCTTATCAGAAATTTATACCATTTTCTAAGTTCTGTGCTGTGAGCTTTATATGTGAATAATGTTTAGCATTCACAATTTTTGTGTTTTTGACTTTTCAGCTCGAACATCAGGAACAACTGTCACCTTTGCAATAATAGAAGGATTGTTCATAACTGTGGCATCTGTTGGTGATTCCCGTTGCATTCTTGAATCTGCTGAAGGTGATATCTATTACTTGTCAGCAGATCATAGACTCGAGTGCAATGAAGAGGAGTAAGTCAGATATATAGTGTCTCTATACCCATTTAACAGATCCTATTAATACCGAGGCCTTAAATTTTTAATTTAACAGGAGGGAGCGCATTACTGCAAGTGGGGGTGAGGTGGGACGGCTAAATACTGGTGGTGGTGCAGAGGTACTTTCCCTGTTTTACATTTTTGTTCTTTTCAAATATCAAATTCTGTCCTTTTCATCAACTTCTCTGTTTTGGTGAAACCTAATACACTCAATGATATTCACCTTCAAGTTCATTGGTCTAAATTAGGACAGCTACGAGAACATGAAAATAAGCCATTATTTAGCTTGTGAATTTTTAAGTTTTCGTAAATAGAATTGTAAACAATGACAAGTTTGTGGAATAAATGGCTTGTATGGTATTTTGAATGGTATCTTCTTATGATTGTATTCAATGGAAATTGTATCGAACTTTGATTTATGGATTGAAGTAGATTATATAACTTGGGTGGTAGTTGTATTTCAGATTGGCCCTTTGAGATGTTGGCCTGGTGGCTTATGTCTTTCACGATCCATCGGGGATGTGGATGTTGGCGAGTACATTGTTCCTGTTCCTTATGTGAAGCAAATTAAGGTTTGTTCTTGAGATGTAACATGTCCATTTTGATAGTTTTATTTGTATTGCTCGCATCCCACTGTGGGCTTTGAGTACTGTTGGTGAACTCCATGCTTGTCCTAGACACTACCTTTCTGTTTCCCATATTCTTGAACACTGTTTATTCATTAATCTGATTAGTTTTATTTCTGCAATAAGTTAACAGCACTGATTTAATTGATAATTTGCTGTGAAATGGATTCTGATTATAATCTCAATGTTTGTTTTATTATGGTTCTTTCAAAACAAGTGGTGTTTATTATCTTTTATGCCACTTTATTCACGGTTCATACATCTTGCATTTTATTTTGTGGGTCATTGTTCATCTTTTTGAGTCGTGATTATTTTTCTCAACATAGCTTCCCCCTTGATTCCTCCAGAGAACAAAGGTTATATGGACTGAGGTCATATTGGCAACATCTTCCAAAATTATGTGGTCTGCTTGTAGCTTCTTGTGACATGATTTGTTGATTTGAACTTTGAAGTAACATTACCTCATCCTGCATGCTTTGCACATCGCTTGATTCATACTGAAACACAGTGTGCTGTTATTCGCGTCTTTTCTCTTTAAAGAGCTTCAAATCTTTGTGATTTGTAGTTGTCTACTGCGGGTGGGAGGCTTGTTATCTCAAGTGATGGTGTCTGGGATGCTTTATCTGCAGAAGTGGCTCTTGATTGTTGCCGTGGGATGGCAGCAGAAACTGCAGCTGCACAAATTGTTAAGGTGTAGTGTTACGTTATTTTTCTTTTCTTTTGTGGAAACACCACCTGAAATTGCCCCCGGTTTATAATCCTTTGGCTTCCCTAAAATGTCACATCATGTGACACCATCCAGGATAACCTGTGCTTGGACTTACTCTCTGCATTCCATTTGCAGGAAGCAGTGCAGGTGAAAGGACTTCGAGATGATACAACCTGCATTGTGATTGATATAGTACCACCAGAGAAACCAGCTGCCTCTTTGCCACAACCAAAAAAGCTTGGAAGAGGAGTGTTTAAGTCCATGTTTCGCAGAAAGTCCTCTGAATCTTCTTCTCAAATCGATAAAGAATATCTAGAACCAGATGTGGTTGCGGAACTATACGAGGAAGGATCAGCTATGCTTTCTGAGAGGTTTGTGCTGTGAAGATCATCATTGTTGGCTAATAATTGATAGTTTGATCTCCGTATTGGGCATTGATTACAGATTTGTACTCTGTGCTCCTTATTGCCTTTTCCCTCCCTGTGTGACTGCATTTGACACACCATCTGTTTTGGGTGGTTTGGCTTCCTGTCTTTGAGGAACAGTCACACTGGTTTTTAGTGTTTTGACACAATGCATGTTTGTGTGTAATGCAGGTTAGATACGAAATACCCGCTTTGCAACATGTTTAAGCTGTTCATGTGTGCAGTCTGTCAAGTAGAGATAAAACCTGACGAGGGTATTTCAGTACATGCCGGTTCATCTGATTTTGGAAAATTGCGTCCCTGGGATGGCCCTTTCCTTTGCTTAAGTTGCCAAGAGAAGAAAGAAGCAATGGAAGGGAAAAGACAATCAGGAGGTACAAACAACAACTCTCTATGGTTTTATCTCTCTCACCCAACTTTCATGTTGACTGATTTTATATTTTCATTTGTGTTCAATTTTACAGATAGGCATAGCAGTGATAGTGACTAGCCATACATCCTTGATTGTATTTGCCTTCGGCAAGCACTAACAATTGTTTCAGAGATCAAGACAAAATTGAAAGAACTTCCTCACAATATTTTGCTCGCTCAAACTTCTCATGGGTGTCTTGAGCATTTTGACTTGTTTGTGTTATACTTAACGGATGCATTTGGCTCTATCCCAATTGCTTCTGAGCTCGAAGTTCGAAGATCAAATTAGAGCTGTTTGCTTTTTACGAATCTGTTTCTGACTTCAAAATAACAGTTGTGCTCACATACCAGCTTAAAGATCTCCCGAAGGCTTTGATAAACTTGTTGGTACCTGATACATGGCATTCTTTTCAGGATCATTTGTTTTTCTGTCTGAATCTGTTCCTTTGTGGTTCGTAGAGCTAACATCAAATGACAGTGTCCTTATGTAATATTGTTGTTGTTGTTATATAGAAAATTTGACGAAGCACTTGAGACAGATCCATTCCAGGTCAGGTAGAAGTTTGTGTGATTGGCTTGCTAGATGAATTTGTTCATGTAACATTAAACTGAACCTTCCTCGGTCAAGTAAGAAGATTAACTTTTAGAAATAGAAAACCAGCAATTAATTTATTTTCTTCAACAATTGTCTCTATTCTCCCAATCAGAGTCCGCTTTTCGTCGGTGCTGTGTATGACCATGGAGACCGTATAACTTTATTTTTTCAGTTTTGCAACTTGGCCCTACTTGGTGAAGGCCCTCGAATTGTTGAATGTATCCAATGAATCATGTGCTAGCACCAAGCTTCTTCGAATTCTCGTTCTATGTTGCCATTCCTTCTGTTTAAAGCTTGCTTTGGTTTGATGGGGGTCGCGCTCCACATCGTGGCTGTGGTGCTTGGAGTACTCGTAAATGGGACCATCTTTCAGCGGGACATCATGTGGACACTCTCTTGGCTGGAGGTTTGTGAGGTGAGTCAAATAACATGTGAACTCTCTGTTTCACCAATTAGGACATCTCTGTATTCTTCTCTTTGTTTCATCCTCCGATGCTTCCTTCGAGACTTTTCAAGATGGAAGCATATCCCAAGACATAGCTGTCAAGAATTTCATCTCAAACGTACTAATTATTTTCCAGAGTGAGGAATCCAAGTCTGCTCGGGGAAGATTTTCATCGGCTCAAGAGGCCTGGTGGTTGTGGTGGTGGTGAGGCCGCCTTCTGTCATCGACATTACATACTATCTTGCTATTCTAGTTTGTGGGACCGTGAAGCGAAAAAGCAGTGATTAGTGTCCCTTTGCCCGTACGAAAAAGGAAGAAAAAAAATAATCGAAACGACTTTAGGAATCAAATAAATATCGTAAAGTCCAAACCTTTTTGTGCATTAAATTTCAATCGTCTCATTGGGCTATTACCTCCATCATTCAGAATAACTTACCACGTGTGTGTGCATGTGTGCTTGAAAGAGAGAGTTTTTGTCTGGTCATTGCTTTTCTCATGACTGCTTCTTTCTACTGAAAGAAAGAACAAGATATTGAGTGGCCGAAGGCAAAAGCAAGAAATAGAAAAAGTTTTTTCTGCACCGAAGGATCTTACGGAGTTTGAGTGTGAAATCTTTGTTTTATACCATGTCGTGTTTTTTTTTTTCCCTCTCATAATACTCTCTCTCACTCACACACACATATTTATATATAGAATATGATTTCGAGTGGTTCAAGTGTTGGAGATGAGTCAGTCCACCAAAATAATGCCTGCATGATTGAGATGTTGACCTTAACTAAACGAACAAAATTCTCCTACTGGATTAGGACCACTTTGTACACGAGTGTGTGGGGTCTATCTTCATACCTAACTATGAACCTTTTATTTTTGTCTTTGAAAATGTTTACCGTCCTTTCATTTTATCACGGTCCGATCGATCTAAGGTTAGTGTCACCAATCACATGATTATCAAAATGTTATTAAATCCGGTCTCTTTCAAAACATTATTATTTTAATTTTTTTTAATTAGCAAAGTAAAATTTTTTTATAATTTTTTATAGAACAATTCAAACTAATCTTTGATTAAGTTGATTTTATCGCATTCAAGTTGAATTTTTTACACTTTGGATTGGATCAAAATAAAATTGTTTTATATTTTTTATAAAAAAAATCAAACTAAACTTTGATTAAGTTGATTATATCACATTCAAGTTGAATTTTTTACACTTGACTCTAGATTTAATAAATATAATTTATCTATAAAAAGCTTCTGAATCTGTTTGTTCTACGTCTTTGATCGGTGATGATGAGAAATTAAATTAATAAATCCCAACATTTGGTTTGCATGAGGTGATACGGTTGAAAGTTCCTTCAAGGTGGGGTTGTCTTTCTCAGTTTGGACAAATCATACTCTTGCTCTGATGTGGAACCTGCATTGCTCAGTATCTTCTTGTAATTTGTAATATCCAAGCCCTCTCTTCCATAACATAAACAGTAAGATAATCAATATTTGGGTTTTTTTGACCTTCCTAACACAGCTTGACAAAAAATTTGAAAAACAGCAAATGTTGGAAGATTATTTGCAAATAACAGAGTATGAATATAATTATGTATTTTTGTATATCAATTTCATATACAACTGCATGCTATTGAAAATAATAATTGTTTCAAAATTCATGTCTCATGTAAAATAATTAGTATGTACAAAAGTTCACCCAAAATTTTACAATGATAAAGAAATGAGATTCATCAAGAAAAAAAGAGCACTTCAGTTGATATGGCATTAGAAGAAAATTTTTTTAAAAAAAAAGAAAAGAAAAAATGGGTCACTAAGACTTTGTTTTCGACATACCACTTGCCGTTATAAAAGATCTTAAGAAAAAGATTTTAACCATACCTTAAAAAGTCATTAAATAAAGTAATAATTGGTTAAAAGTTTTATTTGAGGCTAATTACAACATCGATTGGTGGTCTTTTAAGGTGTTGTTAAAATCATTTTGTCGAGATCTTTTTAACAGCACCAGGTATGTTGAAAACAGAGTCTTTATGTATCATCGGTGACCTATTCTTTTTTTCCCTTTACTTTTTCCCCTTATTTCTTTATCCTGTAACAACAATTTATCTACTTTATATTTCTTGATCATTACATCTTGAATTTTATCTCTTGACCATTGAATCTTCATAAAATTCTGAGTTGATTTTTGTACATATTAATTAATTTGTATAAGACATAAATTTTAAAATAACAATTATTTTAAAAAACAATTGTTTACCAGAAATAATCAATATTCAAAAAATAATTGTGTTAAAACTCTGTTATTTATCAAATATTTTTTTAACCCTTCTCATTTTCCTAAAACTTTTACCATGGTGTTATCTTTAAAAAAAAATAAAAAAATTCTCAATGCTAATGATTCATCGCGGCAACTATTTCATCCTTTTCTTATAAATGTATCGATTTCGTGGGTAAGTTATTGAGTTTTTTCCTTTTCAATTTATTATAGAATTCTCATACTGGGTGTTGTTCTGCGTGCCATGACTAAATCCTTTTTTTCGCTTTATCTAAGATTTAAATATATCACTAGAATTTGAATCGACGTGTAAATTAAACATTATCTTCAAATTTGTTTTCTAAATTTGAACTAAAAAATGATAATATAAACATCGAACCTTTTTTCCTGTCGAAGTACAGAATTTAAACCTGACAATGCGAGAGACATGTATCGAAACAGGTTGTCTTAATCATCAACTCAAGCGAGAGAAGGGAGTCAGGATTGATTTTAGGCTCGAGTCTTCCAGGATTGGCTTGAGGTTAAATATAATTTGGTGATCACAAATACAGACAATATTAGAGAAAGATAAGTAAGCCTGAAAGCTTAAAGCAGAAGGTCTTGACACGTTATATGTTGTCTTGACATTGATTGTGATTTTCACCAAATTATCTGGAGATCATAGCAAGAAAATTGAGGAAGATCCACATAGAAAGTAACAAAACATTGTTCCTATCTCATGACTTCTCGAGAAACCAGAAAGAAACAAAGGTTTAATGATTAACTACATGACTTATCTTGTTTAAATTGATACTGCTCAAATTATAACTATTAATAGTCATAATATAGGAGAAAAAACGATATATATATTTAAAAGGGAATTGAAAAGGAATAATTTTGAAAAAAGAATAAAGATATTTTTATATTATTATTATTATTATTTAATTGTGGGTGTTCTTACGCATACTTCAACTAATTCTCCGGAATCCTGAAATTAACAACCAGATAAATTTCTAGCGGCTTTAAAGCTTGTAATACTCGAACTAGTAATCTATTAAGACCAAACTCAGTACTTCTCTAAAGGTTTGAAATTTTTATATTTTTAGTGAATCTAAATGTTGTTTTTTTATTTTTATTTTGTTAATACTGATAATTATAATTTAAATACCATGAAATTTTCTCGTACAGGCTGAAATTAACATGAAAGAAAATCTAGTAAGATTTTTCATTCTCCAGTATACTTGCGTGCAAAAAGATACTAAATAATACAGTACGAACGAAGGAGAGAGGCATAGATGTGTTGTGTTAGTTACTCATTCAAAGATTCCTCTCGAAACAGGTGCACATTAATCCCTGTGCATACGAGCATGACATCTCTCTCGAGTCTCCCTCCTCGACCTCTACATTATAATTCATCTCGTTGAGTTCTGTAATTATTAGAGTTTTGATATGTTTTTTATATTTCATTCTCTTTTTTTATTTTTTCTTTCCTCTCCTCTTGTTTTTTTATGTTATCTTATTTTTTTCTAGTCATTAAATTATTATTTTTTTATGTCATTAGATCTTTATAAAACATGTATAATAACTTCGAAGCATTTAAATACTTCGAGGGGAATTAATTTGAATGAGAATGCTAGTATTTACTGGCATGGATTTAATTTGTACTGTATTAATTTAGAAATTATTTTTTCAACAATACTAGTTTAGTAAAAGAAAAAAATTCCCAGGAAGAACTCTAGCAATAGCTGTTAGATTTTGACGAGGACCCACCAACCTTCAACACGCATAATGCTAAATGTTGTATCATCTCATATCTTATGGGTGCCATGACCACCACACCCTCTCTCCATATGAAAGAATAATGCAAAAGGATAAAGCTAGTTATGGGTTGCAATTTGTGCACTAAAGACATTATAAGCCCAGCTACACATTGACGACTCTCTCTCTCTCTCTCCCCCTCTCTCCACTGCTTTCTGATACCCTTATCCCCCATCCTCAAAGGTTTGGCAATATTTCTCCTTTATTGGTCCAAAAATAAGAAAGTGTTAGAGCTCCACATACTGGATCAGATCTTATTAGTCTTTCAGTGTAATTCTGTGAATTATGGACACCCAACCGCAAAGAAACTCCAGAGAAAAAGTTGTGGACAAGCCTCGAGAAGGGAAGTTAAAACAAGAGGGAAAAGAAGGCCTACAGGCACAGCAACAGGCACTGCCAACATCCCCTGCCTCGCCACCTTCAGCTTCCTCCTCTCCTTCTCATGAATTCTCCTTCACAATCTCTCTCCACTCTTCCTCCGCACCAGTACCTGATAAGGCCAAAACCCCTCCTAATTCTTTTGCTATTGATTTGTCTCCGGCGGATGACATTTTTTTCCATGGCCACCTGCTTCCTCTTCATCTCCTCTCACACCTTCCTGTATCCCCTCGCTCGTCCATAAATTCCTTTGACAGCTTTACCCTCCCTATCAAGGATTTATTAGATGATCAAAGACCCAACAAAAGTGGCAACAACTATTGCAGCACCAGCAACGGAAATAGCAGTAGCAGTAGCGGTAGCGGTAGCAGTAGCAACCACGTCAACAACAGCAATAACTGCAATCACCATCAAAGCAATAACTATAGCGATACAAAGGGAAGGAGCAAGCCCAAGTCTTTCTCTTTATTCGGTTGGCGAAAAGGGTGTGAAGTTAAAGAGAAGGAGGAAGACAAGGATAAGCACAAAAAAAATCAAAGGTTCGACATGAGTCAGGTGCTGAAGAGGTATGCCAAAATGGTTAGGCCACTGATGTTCTTCAAAGGAAGGAAAGAAAATCTCCAATCCCACAGGCAACCTTATTCATTTTCAGGTAATTTAAGTTGGAGAAAGAAGCAGGAGTTGCGAGGAAGGAGAGGAGAATACTCAGCACCGGCATCGATGAGGACATCTCCCTCGAACAGCGGCCTCCTTCTTGCAACTACAACTCTTCCTTCTTCTACTAGTGACAGTACCATGGAAGAGTTGCAGGCTGCTATTCAAGCAGCAATTGCTCATTGCAAGAACTCAATTGCTACAGAAGAAAAGATCAAATGTTAAATGTTATATAACTTATATTGGACTTCCAGTTTTCCCCTCATTCAACTTCTATCACTATTCCTTGTATATACCTGTGTATAAATCAAGTTGATACATGTAGAGAGAGAGCTTTGAAATCTTAACTAAGATGGTATCCAAATTAAGATCACAACATTCAAGAATCGAGTTTCATGCTTTCTCGTCCTTCTGCTGGCTTAGTATCGAGTATTGGGGTCCTTAAAATTTCTAACAAGAAAGGAACTTCGTTCGTTATGCATATGTTCGTTCTATACAGAGGAGATATCCATAATCACAAGTTAGTTTTTTTTTCTTTGATACTCCTTCTCAACAAGTATATCAAATTCGACGAGCCTATATGTTAGCTAAGCTCATCGTATCATATCATTACCGACTATTTGACAAATGATTCTAGCTTGTTTCTTAGCCATATTTATGCTCCGAATATAATTTAATGCAACTCAACCAAGTCTTGATCATTTCAAATTAATTGGTGTCGGCTACATGGCAATTTATGTAGACTATACCCACTACTAGGCTATAGATTTGCTGTGATTTTCATAAGACGTCCCAAAAAATCCTAGGATACATTTGATTACTGTCTCTTGAAATAGAAGAGACATAAATATATTTGGTTAAAAAAAATAAAAACAAACATAAAAATAAATTTACATTTAATGTGATAATTTTAGTACAAATTTTTATCCATTTTAAAAAAAAAAAGTATAGAGAAGACATGACTGTCTGTCTTTTCGATACCAGACAATAACTGTACATGTATGTAGCTAGTATTTTCTCATTATCATGTGTGTATTGCTGGCCTAAGCAAATCAATGGCAGCAAGCTGGTAGTGTGTGGTCATCTCATGACATGTATATTTTCCATGTGAATTAATTATACCTAGCCATTCCTGAAAGAACCTAACTAGTGGATCTAGTAGGATAACAAATTAATTAGCATCACCCAAAGAAGCAAGCAGGTCCATCACCGACTTGTTATTACAGGAACCTAAAATGCAGATGGAAATTACAGATATCTCTGCCCTACTAATTATTATAACCCCATGATTATGTTATGATAAAATCATAACATTAGTACCAATTCCACAAGTGGATGCATATCCAGTAAAGAAAAGCTGAAAAGGGCGCCACAAAAGTCTCCAATCCCACAGGAAAAAGGCAGCAATGAAACAATAAGCAAGACCCGAATTCGGCCATAATTCAGAGTGGTAGGTATTGTGACAAGAGAGATGGCATCATTGGGGCTCGAAGACTGTGAGTCTCGAGAGTCCATGGTTTCAGAATTCATGAAAAAGAGAGTACCAAGTACAGCAATAATACCATAAAAATAATGCTGGGAGGTTCTTGGCCAAGATTGGCACTTACGTCAAAGGTGATTCCAATTTATAATCACCATAAACTATGAGGTTGATGATACGTTGCAATGATGTAGGCAATTGACTGATCAGGTGTTAGCTTTGCTTCTTGAGGAGCATCTTTATGATTATTATATCTGTTATCCAAAAGAATCAGCCCCACTCACATGAAAGCTCCATCATGCCTTTTAATCATCATTCTAAAGGCTAAAGCTACGAAAATAGGGGGGGGAAAAGGAACAGCATGAACACGTTGAACCAGTGAGAAGATATCCAACGGGAGTGTGTACTGTGTAATGTGCGTCTATGCGCACGAATGGATGCGCTCATAAATTTAACTATCGAAACTCGAAAGGCGAACCCATAGATTGACTCAGTTTTATGACCATGACCATAAAAAATTGAGAATCTCGTGTTTCCCTTTTAAACCCCACCAAGAAAACCCCACATAAAGGGCAATGGCTGTTGGGCTCAAGGAGAAACTCTCATAATTAAAACTGATAAGCAACAGAGGCAGTCACATGATTTTGCTCAAAAGTGTTGTTGCCTGCAAAAGAAGACGAGCTCTTTTTCTAAAGAGAGAAGTCCAGAAAAGAAGAGCTGGCAATGAGCGCCATATCATAGATGCATTCAGCAGTCTTCGGATTCAAAAATCTTTCTTAAACTTTTCAAAAAGAAAGTCTTGAATCTCTTATACTGGTCTTAAAATCCAAAGTTGCGCGCACTTCTACAACCTTGGGCTGAGACAAAAGATTCATTTGTAAAACAGTTTGGACACTTCAAGGATTTTTTTTTTTATCACAAGACTCACTTCAAGTTGCTTCAATAAAATCTTCTTAATTTTTTTTTTCAAATATCCCATCAGGATATGCATGAATTTGGTAGTTTCAAATCACTAAAGACTTCAATCCATAAAATCCCTTCGTTAGATTGAATGTTGGCAACAATTGCATTTGTGGATGATTGAAAAAAATATATACACACACAATACTTGAAACAATAAAAATAAATAAAGAATTTTATTACAAAATTATAATTGCAAGAAAAGAAATATATTCTTTAGGATAGCTTTGGATTACATGCTTTCTTGATATATAAAAAAATAAAGACAGAAAATATATCTTGATGTATTTCATGTTTTGAAAGCACAGAAATTCACTATAAAATTTTTTAAATATATATTTATTTCATGTTTATCTTTTATAAATTTATAATTTTTTTATGAAATAATAACTAAATACAACCTAAAACTACACAGTTAATCTTTATTTAAAAACTCGAATCAATCTTTCAAGTTGACTTGAGATTCAGTTAATACAAGATTTAAATTGATATTCCAGCTTTAAAAAAATGGTTATTCTAGTGAAAAACTCTAGTTGAATTGATGACTTGGTAAAGATTGATTATTAATTTGTAATTTTTTTTTATCAAAATATCATAATTTGATTATTTTTTTATTTTTTAAAAAAAAGGATGTGACACGGGTTTAATTGTTACTGCTTAGCCTATAAAGTATATTTCTTTAATGTTAGGGCCCGTTAATTAGCTAACTTGTTAGCCCAATGGCTATACGACGTGAAAAAGACCCTGGCAGTGAGCTTTCCGTGGTAGGCCTGCCTCTCCACCGGATGCCGGAGCGATACCTTCTACAGCCACTCTCTGTTTTCTTTTTCTTCTTTTTGGATTTTAGTTTGCTTGATAAGATTTGATAAATGAACACAAGGACTCAAAT
>Ga0325414_1003457_pt1 | contig 16398 bp, 7 predicted proteins | sample PopdelMetagenome_8_FD_206183 | JGI IMG/M metagenome (GOLD analysis project Ga0325414, IMG submission 206183) | Populus deltoides microbial communities from Bellville, Georgia, United States - Leaf-PdKOR-R3 | ecosystem: Host-associated > Plants > Phyllosphere > Phylloplane/Leaf | place: USA...
TATCTATCATCATGTCTCTCTTTACATGTAATTGATTGATTTTGGATAATAGATGGTGATTGATTTCGCGGCATCTTGGTGTGGGCCCTGCAAGCACATGGAACCAGCAGTTCATGCCATGGCTGCCAAATTTACTGATGTTCAGTTTGCCAAGATCGATGTCGATGAATTGCCTGTATGCACTAACTACTCTCTTTCTTTATAATAAGCAAACCCAATTAATTATTGTTTGATTTGATTTTTATTTTTGGGTTTTCCTTTGGGGTGGTGATGATATAGGATGTGGCACAAGAGTTTGGGGTGCAGGCAATGCCAACATTTGTGCTGGTGAAGAAAGGGAATGAAGTGGACAGGGTAGTGGGAGCTCAGAAAGAGGAGCTTCAGAGGAAGATTGAAAAACACAGGCCTCGTTAAGCTGCTTGTTGATTCTTCAATCTCTTGGTTCCGCGTCCTTCTTTATTTGCTTAAGCATAAAAGAATTGAAGCTTGTCAGTTGCTACTATTTCCATCTTTTTCTTGAAGTTGAATGAAAAAGGACGAGGATTATTTATGTACTTATTGAAACTTGGAATCTGTGTGATCTTTTGCATTCGATGCTTGGTCTTTCTTTTCTGGAAAATATGCATTGCATACAAATAAATCATTCATCTAAATGTAGGTGACAATTGTGGATTCTAAGAATGGTAAATGATTTGTTTATACACATTTACAGGACTCTTTTTTTCTTCTTCTAAATTGTGTGTATGATCTGTTTGCTTCTTATTCCGAAGCATGACTACAATACAGGGAATGCTCAATCTTCTGAAGGCTATAATATTAAACAAAGATCATCTACTTAATTGTTGCATGCCATCTTCCAGTTTGTTATCTGTTCAATGGTTAAACCAAGTCCATTACAGGGTTTGTTGTTTCTGCATTTTGATACTTTATAGCCTGTTCAGTGTCATGCTACTTTGGTATTTAATTAGATGTGACAGGCATTACGAACAAACGACAAGCTTGACAAAGTGCAGTAAAGCACGCCCATTCTAATGATTTCCTCCATTACATTTCTTAGTTTATTTTCATCTCGTTGAATTGGAGATGAATCAAAGTGAAAGACCACCACATAGGACGCCGAAGAGGTTGTAAGAATGAACATCAGAAGAGGTTGTAAAGCCAGACTACCTCAACCGCTCCCTTCAATAGCAGCGAAGCTGCAATTCGCTTAGGCATCCATCAGGGTAGCAATTTGACCATGATAGAATAGAACAACAAATAAGTGATTTTACTGCTTGTATTGCCCACGATTAAGATATACAGGACAGAGTAGACGTTCATTGACCAGCCTAGCAATAACAAAAGCAGCAACAAGTAGAAGATCAGGATGCTCATCACTTGCAGGTAAACTGCAGAGGCAAGCATTCTGATGTCCTCCCGATCCTTCTTTCGGAGGCTTGAAACCCCAAATATACGCTGGAAGTTGAATCATGTGACTTATCCCAATCAATGTGTTAGGTGAGGAATCTTAAACTTGAGGAGTAAGAATGCATAATTTAGTGAATAAGATAACACAACATCTGGTGCAGGTAATTAAAATTCCGTTCATATAGTAAGAAAGACGCTACTTAAAAAATTAAAAGATTATAAAGATGAAAATCTTAAAAGCATAGATGCTTCAAGTCCGTGACAGAAAAGCATCATAGAAATTGAAGAGGATTAGCATCAAAGTTTTTTGCTCTTTGCGATGCTTCTGAATGTCTAGTGGTTATCGCTTAAGAATTTGTGCTAGCCTTTCTAATATGTTTTTTATTTCATAAATTCTCTACCGACAACAATAATAGCCTACAAAAATGTTTAAATACAAGAAAAATATTCTAATTAATAAAATCTTAATTAAATTCAAACCTAATTTGAGCATGAAAAAACAATTTGATAGAATTTTACTTCTAAATCAAAAGATTTACTCTTTTTTTTTTTATGTTGCAAGGACTCCTCAAAATCTAGAAAATCGTAATAAAAGTAACACAATATAATAATTATATTATAAATAATGAAGATAGTGCTCCATGTCACAGTTAGAACAATGTTAGAAGCTTTATGAGATGCATCAACCATTGTTATTCCAAAGTTAGTCTTTTTTAGAATCGGAGCATCATTTACTCCACCATAGTCATTTCCGCATGTATGATTCCTACCTCGCATCCATTTCATTTCACGATCTTGTATTTGTGCTCTATATCGATAACAAAGAGAGCCCAATTAGAAGAAGAAGAAGAAGAAGAAGAAGAAGCAAAACCAGAAGGCCCACTTAATATGAGGCTATTTAATTGATAGTGAAGGTTGGGAACCTTCCTATTTTCTTTGAATTCTCACCCACTCATCAAAGGGTTTGAACCCTAAAGTCTCCTTGTTGGAAATCCAAAGTTCAACCGTTGGAAATTCCATTAAAGACAATTATAGTATGGTCTTATGGCTATACCAAATCCAAACATAAGAAAATCAATTGATCACTAGCCCTAGTGATCTAGGAACATCTATGAACTTCTTAACTAGACTAAATGATGCAAGTTGTGTAACATCTTATATGGAATGTCTAATAAATTATTTATGAATTAAATTAAAACTTAAAAAGAAGTTTAGATGAGTCAAATGATCATTTTAATAGAAACATATATAATGTTTACCTGATTATTGGATAGGACATAAAATTTATGAAGAAGTAATATATGCCTAGTCCTTATAAAGATGGCTAGCTAGCAGGGTGAGGTTAAAACCATGCTCAAATTAGTCTTAAAAGTTATTTTAAATTCTTCTTTATTCTTCTTATTATTTTTTATTCGATTTCAAAATTTTATTTGTTTTGAGTTTTGATTAACTAGGTCGGTTTACCTACTATTTAAATAATTTTGTATATTTTTTTAGAATAGTTAAGAATCATTAACATTTAGAGTATACTATATTAGAACTATATACACAATTTAGTTGTAATTTATGGCTTATGAAATCTTTTTTCTTTCTTTCTGTATAGGTTCACATGTTCAATATACATAGACATTGGCAACATCTTCCTACTTTACAATGCAAATCAAGGAGTACAAGTCATTTAAGGCATTGTCAGGGCTCAAGAGACAATAAATAAAATCCTATCATAAAGACATGATCAGCTGGATCAACTACTAAGGAGAGGTATGAATAAGGATCGTGTGATGAGGAAAAGAACATGGCTAGAGACTTACCTTAGGACATACCTTAATTATATTAAAGCATATAATATAATAATTACATATCATTGATTGAAAGTTTGTAAGCCACATATCAACTTGTTTTTAGAGTTTCCCTTGCTTTCTTTATCTTTTTTTTTTCTATCTTTCAGAATTCATGCCCCTTCAACTTGGTTTTCTTTCTATATTTTCTTAGATAAATCTTACTTTACACATGCTCCTTTGTAGGCTTAGGTTTCTCTATTCACCTTTGCTTCTTCATTTTTTTTTTTCAATATTTTGTCCCTTTCCTTTTCCTTTTACCTGTTGACCATTTATGAGTTTTGATTTGAGTATGGCTGATTGACTTTATTTTAAACAAAATTGCATAACATTTTGGTGTTTCATTGGTCGGGGGAAAAAAAACTTGTACAACCTTTGAGTGACACACATTGTTGCCTCAAAACAAATTGTCAATCATTAAAAAAGGTCGTTATATATATTTATTATTCTAAGAAAAAATGAAACCAATCTTATGGTATATGTTAGGATAAGATCATTAACTCTGATCATATTATCAAAAACCACGTAAGAAAGTTTGTGCTACACTATAAACTAATACGTAATTAATGCTTTTGTCCCTTTTTATTTTTGAAATAGGGCATCTTTTAACCATTTCTTTTTTATGCACTTAAATGGTTTCAACTCTTTCTCTATTTTCTACTTTCATTGGTCATTAGAAAGTCTTAGGCAAAAATAGCTTTAAACATGAAGAAGCCCCTATATTGCAACAACGTTCCACCTTTTTACTACTATACTTTACTAATAATTTTCAATTTCTCCATCAAACAAGGATCACCATCTTACTACCAAACATTGTTCTTTAACTTATTCAACCTTTTCAATCACATTTCATCAACAAAACCATCGTTTTTCGAGGCAAAGAGACAACTCAACTTTCCTACGGATTCTTATATGCAAAATAATATAAGGTTTGCTCTTTTTTTTGCTCAACTCAATTAGTTAGATTGTATGCTCATAAATCATACATTAAACATTTAAGCCTCTCTTATTAACTTTTTCATTTACATTATGTAAACTAACTATCTTTACTTAATGGATACAAAAAGAGCTTTAGTTTCTAAAAGAGATTTCTACACATCTATTTGATCCATTCTATTAGTTACATTATTTTTTATTTATAAAATTATTTGATTGGGTTATTGTTATAGATTTTGATTGTCTCAAAATTTTTAATTGCATAGCGTTATGTTAATTAATTGTTTTTTTATCTTTTCCCTTCCTATTAGCTCTCACAAACCTTTAGTTAGCTCGAATGCAAGTTATTACCCTACTAACATGTTCCTTTCTCCTATCAAAACATAAAAACTTGACAATAATGTTGCATCTGTTGCACTAGAGATGCATTGGTATATTCAACTACCAATGAATCAACTTTTACACTTAATAAACAAAAGATCTCTAACACTACCACAACAAAGGTTTTATTATTCATCTTTTATGTATAGTTTGCTAATCATTACATCATTCTGCTACCCTTTCATAACTTTGTGTTTTATTCTCCTTTTAAACTCTCATATGTGGTAGCATTGATATAAAAAAAGTAAATAGCAAAGAAGTGTCAAAAAGGTTCGACGACTACAACTTTATTTGATTTTCTTGAACAAATACCTTGTATTTCTTATAGCTTCATGTTTTGCATTCATAACCCTTAATTTTGTTTTTAAACTTATCTCTAGGTTTAAAAGGTAGGTTTTTAATATATAACTAAATATGTTTGGTATCTATGCACTTTTACGCTAGCTTCTAAATGATTTCTATCTTATGCTATAATTTTTTACTTCTTTTTTAAACCATCATTTCTCACCCATTATGAATCAAGCTCCATTTAATATTAAGAAGGAGATTGTTCTCTTTAGTTTGTTTCATTATGTCACCTTGTTGTCATAACAATTGAGATTCATCATCAATTTCTTTTCCCGTGTGTTTAGGTCCATTTTTATTATATCACATTTCAAAATTGAATATACCATTGTGTTTCATTTGTAAAAAAAAAAAAAAAAACTATAATTGGCATTTTTTTCAATCTATTATGTTTATACATATGCTCAAATAAATTATTATTGGCAACTACATCACATATTAACTCTAACTATTAGTGGAATTTTTATACCATAGTGAACACCTTTATTTTTACCATTATGGTTAATTTAATATATTATTCATGTTTTTGAATGGGTCTCTCCATTGCATTACTAATTGAAAAATGAAGGTTTCCAAGTTATATGTTTATTAGATTTTCAAAAAAGAATAATTTAAATTACACAATTTATCTTCCAACTACTATGCTATTAATTATAATGATGTCTATGACATAGAATACTACTGTAAATGGATATCATGTGTCGTTATAATAAAGTGAATATAATGATATGGTAAGAAACTCGAATACGTTTAGATTAAGGTGCAATTTGTTATAATAATAATATTTTATTCTCGATGCTTGCTACTACTATGCTTAAGCTTTTTCTTTTTCTACTTCATGATTATGTCACACTCTTATCACCAATATAGGTATAAAGAATACAAAATGTAAGAGAAAATCATAATTGATGTCTTGAAATAGGTCTTATTTTGCACGTGTATGATTCAATTATGTAATTATCTTTGTTTGGTGTATTTGTCATAACCTAATTTTTCACCTTAAATTTCAAAATATTTTTCAAAAATTCAAAAAAAACATTAAAAAATGTGTTTACAATTTATTTAATTCGTTCACACACCCATTTTGTAATTTTCAATTATTTTTATCTTGTAAATGTCTTCTTTAAAAATAAAAAAATATATTTTCAATGTATTTGAGCTCATTTTTTTAATTTTCAACGTCTTTAAAAAAATCAAAAACCCAAAAATATGCTTTTGATGCATTTTGACCATTAACATATTCATTTCATAATTTTTTAATTAATTTTCTTATTGATTTGACATTTTTTTATATAAAAAAAACCAAAATGCAAAATAAAATAAAATTAGGGAGCAAAATGGACAAGTGGGCTAAAATGCAAAATAAGAAAAAAATGAATGACCAGAAAAAAAAATACAAAAAGGATATTCTTAGAATATGGGATTAAAAAAAAAGAATATTCCTAAGAAGAGTAGTATAAATAAAACTTATCTCTCTCATAGAAAGGAGGAGAAAAAAAAAAGAAAAATCATAGCCACTATTAGAAAAAAAAATTAGAAAGAAAATATGTGAAAAGGATGAGAGAAAAATATTTTTTTTAAAAAAAAGTGTAAAAAGAGACGGAAATAGAGGAAGAAAAAAAAAAGAAAATATAAGTAGATCTTTCTCTTTGATTCTCTCACCATTTTAAAAAACAAAGACAACACCTATTAACCCCTCACCTACCGGATTCTGGAATAGCAACCACTAACCCAACTCTGCCAACCATTATGGCTATTGCACCAACAAGTCTAGTTGTCATTCTTCTTTTCAGCTAACATCAACTCTCTCTCTCTCTCTCTCTCTCTCTCTTTCAAAAAGCCAAAATCCTCTCTCTTGCTCTCATTCTTTTTTCCATCACTAATGACACCCACCAAACCAACAATCCATAGCAGAGCGGTGTCAGTCCTTTTCTCCACTCTAGTTGATCGATATCTCTTTATTTTTTTGTCAAACTCAAATCAACTTTCACAGCTTTTAGCCAAAATAACACCTCTATCATCAACCACTTCGCATTGTCAGCAACACACAACAAAAACACCAGTCCCCCATACCAATCACACTAGTGGCCAAGTAGAAAAGAGAGGAAGACAACCCGCAATAGAAAGAAAAGAAGAGAGAGGATTGAAGTTTCCTATAGCCATATCTTCCTTCTCGAGTGGTAGTTGACTTAATCGCTACTTCAAAAGTAACAAATATAAAAAGAAACTTCTAATCTACTACGCAACACCAAAGATACACGTGGTTCTATGCTCTAGGAGCACTAGTGATACATGAATCACACGCATCACTATTGTTTTAATTCAATTCCAATAGTGTCATCCATGATTCTAGTCATTTCAATAGACTCCAACCATATTAAAATGTCAATTTACAACACCTAATAAATTTTATTGCTTGTTTTCTAAGAAATTCTAACATGTTATTGATTTTATGGTGTTGTGATGAGATACTTAGATTTGAACAATCTTTTACATGTTTATTATTACATATTATTGTGAAATATTTAAAGTGTCAGGTTCCATATCGTTGTGTGGCAACCTCAGGGGTATAATGCTACTAAGAAATTTATTTTTTAGTGTAGAATAAGGATGGAAATAAATACATTATGATGGGTTGGGAGATTGAGTTGTAACAGGTTTATCCAAGGTGTAATGGTTTGGCCTTGATGTGAATTTTTAATGTGTATTGATGTTTGTTTATGAGTTGTGAAATTTATACGTGGATGCTTGATATTTCTTGTATGTTTAATTTTTTAGCATGAGGTGTTTTGTGAATAAAATACTGTAGGATCATTTTCACATAAAAAGCAAAAAAATAATATAAAAAAGAAAAAACATAATTGCATGATATTTAATTGTACCTTAAAAAAAAATTGTTAAACAAAAACATGAATCGGTGAGTTGAAAGGTGACTTTAGTGATACCCTCTCGACTTATTTCTCCTTTGTACAGTAAATTGGTATCCTATCAGCAGAGTTGCTCTTGAAGTGACTATATATGATTTAAAAATAAAAAAGTTTTTTGTTCTTTTTATCATCTTTATTTGTAGGTATTTTTTGTTTATATTTTGTATGTTTATGTCATATCATCTCTTTTGTTATGAATGGACCTAAGCTAGTTCAACCCGACCCCACATAACTCCAATGAGTATTAGCAAATATTCTAAAATTAGAACATCGATGTGATTGTTAAATATAGTAACACACCCTTGGACAAATGAATTCATAGAGGTCATTGTTTAAACTAAGTTCACAACATTGGTACCACTAGATCCTACCACTAAGTAAATCAACCTAAAATAGTAATTGCTTCGATATTTTACAACTAGGATACAAAATCCTCAATCAGCCAAAATTACAAGAAAATCCTAGTACCATAGGATAAATAAATATTAACAAGCATTATCCATGAACCACTATTGCATAAACAAAATGTTTAAGGATAAATCCTTTAAAGATCTAGGTTGTGTTCAATGTGGCCAACATAGGTCTACTCGATTATTCACCAACAAGGCTTGATAAAATATTAACAGTCATATGTCATGATCAAGAGTAAATTGGCATAAAAATATAAATTTACCAAACAAATTGGAAGATTAATGACCCCAACTTTTAAAAGCAATTTCCATATGTTTTCATTTTCAATAATGTCAAAAACTAGGTAATTGTTTTTGTAACAATCTATTGTCAGTTTAATAGTCAACTAGATTAATTCTGTCCAACAATTTGGTCAATCGGTCTCTTTAAAAATTCTTAGATTTATCTTACCAGTTGATCAATCGGTCAATTGATTTCTCTAATTGGTTGATCAATCGGTCGATTGGTTTTATTAACTGTTTGGGACAATAATGATTTTAATTGTTCATTCCATCAAATGGTCGACCAAATCAATTTGGTAATCCCAATAATGTTCTGAGCAGAATCATTCATTTTCATTATTTATTCTTTAATTATTTATCAATTTTTAGTGTAGCATTTGTTTTTACTTATTTTTATAAATTGATAGCATTTCTATCGAATCTTCAGTAGAATTTATCTTTTTCTTTTTAATTGCACCATGTTATCAACAACTTCCTCACATCTTAAACCAACAACATAAATCATGGTTCAACTATCTTGGACCTATCTCATCTCATTATAATCAAAGTTTTATAGTATGTACAAATTTTCATGATGCACAAAACGTTAATATCTTGAATTAAGACTATCTATAGTATTTTTGTTTACATTAACATAAACATCAACACTTGTTCATAAAATAATCAAAACACTTACAAGTTATCGGTTTCATCATTATTTAAGATATATATATATATAACAAAAAATTTTGACAAGTACTTCTCATCCTAGAGTTTATAACATAATTATGATACTTATTAGTTTGATTCCCTAGAATTATATAATTAACTCTATAACAAAAAGTAAAAAGGTAATGATATAAAGATTAAATAATTAAGTCTATAACTCTAGGATGAGAAGTATCTATCAAAATTTTCAATTTTCATATTTTATTAAAATACAATACAAAGATTAAATAATTAACCTCATGCATGACTAATTTACTTATTAATTCATTTCATAAAACAATTTAATTCTTTTCCTTATTCTCAATAATACACACAATTCTTATTTATACTATACCTTTACAATATGTTGAAACTCCCTAATAGTCACGCAATTGGTAGCAACCAATTTCATCCAGGAATTAATCGAATAAAGTTATCTCGGCAATCTAACCATTGATGTCAGTAGCCCTAAAATGGTCAACTAGTCTAATTATTACATTCTGATCATCCAAACATAAATGTCGTTAGCCTCATTACAGTCAGCTAGTCTAATTATTATATCTCAATCATCTAAACATGGATGCCAATAGCCCCATTACAATTAACTAGTCTAATAAATTGTATCTCGAACATCCAAACATGGATGCCACTAGCCCTATTATAGTTAACTAGTCTAGAAATGTATATCTCGATCATCCAAACATATGTCACTAACCCCATTATAGTCGGTTAGTCTAGCAATTTATATCTCGGTCATCCAAACATGAATGTCACTAGCCTTATTAAGGTTGACTAGTCTAGCAATTTGTATACCAGCAATCCTAACATGGATGTTATTAGCCCAATTACAGTCAACTAGTCTAACAAAGTATATCCCTATAGGCATTTATATTATAGATATTGAACAAACAATATACACTAAGAGCATATATATGAAAATTTAGGAAATTCTTTATAAATAGTAATGGGGTGAAGAATACTTACCTGGTGCCTAAACTCATGTAGAAGTTCCTGGTTGTTTACTTGACCCCGCGACCTCTCCTATACCAACAAGTATACTGTTAAGTCCTCAATTCATTACAAAATTGAACTTTGCACGGAATCATTTTATTCCTTGAGATAACATGTTTAAACACAATATCCCATCACTTTAAACTAATCATTTATTTTTCTCATAATATAATTCTATTTAATACACTCACAATTTAATCATTATTTACAATTCAACCTGTATTGAAAATTTCATTTCAATCAATCCACATTCTTGACATGATTAACAAGAAAAAATTCTTATAATTCATGCACACATATACATTAATACACAAATTTTATTCTTATAACATATATCATTTAATTCTTACATCAAGAACAATTCTAAACAAGGTAGAAGTTAGCTAATTTTAGTCGATTTAACTTAATCACTCAAGACCACTATTTAATATTTTAATCATAACTAAAGTTATATGATTTAGTTTTGGGCATGCGTTGTCTCTTTTAAAAGCTAAGATAAGAAGCTACAACTTTATTGAAAGGAAGAAAACTCAGTTCTGCTATTAACGCAACAATTTATCCAGCAAGATTCAGTTCGACCTTTCTTTGGTTTTTAATCCATATCTAGAGCTTTATAACTCCAAATTAAACAAGGTCAATCCCGTTTGAAATTTATTTGAAATTTTATCATTTTAAAATTCAAATCTCATTTGGAAGTTAGGTAGCGAAACTGTCAAGTTTTCAATCTATGGATTTGACAAGCAACCAAGTATTTTCATTCATCTCCTTACCATTCAAAACAAGCATTTTCATTTTATATACCTTACAGCACCATTAAACACAATCCTCCTATAAATCAACTAATCCAATTTTATCTAAATTCTTCAATAAAGAATAATTTCAACACAAAACAATAGTTTAGCCTACACTTCCACAATTTTTCAAAGTATACAATTCAATTAAGAATTCACCACCATTAAATAAAAATAATTCAACTCTTTAAGATTCATCATTTGCATAATCATATTCACATTTATAATACATTCCACAAACATTGTCATAACAATTTTTGACCACTTATTTCTATAAATACTTTCAAAATACAAAGAAAACAAAAAAAAAATATGTTCTTGACATGTCTACATCATTTTTAGCATTTTGAGCGTCTTCTCAAAAGAATTCAAAATTCAAAAATTTCTTTTTAACACGTTCAACTTTTAATGCGTCATTTTCAAAATCGTTGATTAATGTTTCTTATTGAGTCAATGTTGACGTTGTCTTTTAAAAAAAAATCAAAATATAAAAAATATAATAAATGGACAATAAGACCAAAAGTAAAAAGAAAAAATAAGGGACTAAAGTAAATTTAGGTTGCTTAGGGACCAAGAAATTAGGAGAAGACAAATTTCTTTATCTATAAATAGTGAAGGAATCTCACACAAAAAGGAGGTTATTATAAAAAACAAAACTAACAAAAAATTACTAAAAAAAAAAAAAATAAAGAACTCTCTCTAGTTCATACAACATAAAAAACCCTAACCTATTTTTTACACTAAGTCGCTAACTACCAAACTAAAAAAAAAACAAAAACCCTAGCCCCCATGTTTACAACATTAGCCATTCTCACTCTCCACCAGCTCTTCTGCCACCTATAATCCTCCTCACTACTTATGCAGATTGGTCACTATCAATAAAACTCCAGCCATCAACAATCTAGCAACATCTAACATGAGATCCTCACTAGCAATCCTCTTTTCTAAGCCTCAAACCCATCATCCCCAAACCCATAAAAGAACCCAAACTATGCCTTTTCTTCTAAAAATCGTTGTCCTAGCTCCATATTCTCCATTGAAACCCAAACCAAACAGAAGCCTTTCTCTTGTACTTCTTTCTCACTCCTTAACAACAACCAGCGTCTATTTTCCCCATTGTCACTCATCATTTGACCACCATCAACCACTAATCAGTTATCACCACTGACAGTCGAGACCTTCTTTTCCATCGTTGGTTACCCCCTATAACTAAAATAACTCATTTCTCTATTATTGTCAAAACCGAGCAACAACCACACTGGTAGCACCCATGCCTTGAGCAGTACTAAGCTAACATCCCTTTCCCCACTCACGGTAGGAACTAATTCTTTAGTAAACCCTCTTAATCTAAAAACCAATATGTCCCCTGATGCGAACCTCATGATCATGTGGTCATGCAACCCACACACAAAGACACCAATTCCCGGAAAGCCAAGTAAATCAGGTTTGATAGGAGTGTGACACAAAGATAACTTATATCTAGGCACCGACACTATTGAAAATGGAAGTCCCCACCCAATAAAAATTGATTCATGAACAAGAAGTATAAAGATGACGCCATAAAGTCAGTTGTTTTTCGATAAGTTATTTTTCAGCTCTTTAGAGAACCAAGGAAGGGAGATTATCCCACCAACACACAACAAGTGCGACAAACAAGAAGTTTTATTAATCTAAATTGTCTAACTTACATGACTGGTTATACCTTTATTTATACTAACTCTAGACTTAAATAAACCCTAATGGACGCTCCTTAGGTGGACTTATATGAGGCCCATTTATAATTAACTCAAATAAGTAATAATAACCCAAAGACTAAGAAGAAAATAATAAAAATCAAAAAATCAAAAAATTATTATCCTAAATATGCTAGAATCAGATTTCTCACCCTTAAAAAGTTCCAAATAGACTAGGCAATCTGATCTGAAGGTAGAATTAATTCTAAAGTCTTATTTCCTTGTTGTAGCTAGGATGAATAAGGAATCTTTGTAAGAAAATGATTTTGAAACATTTATGAATCCTTACCACACTTGGAAACTATATTGCAGCCCATTAAAGATCCTTGTAGAACTAGGAGATTCCAAAAACAAGCTGTCACATCCTTGTAGGAAAAGAATCCTAGACAAATTGAAAGTCCACAAGTTAAAAGAAAGTAAATAACAAAATTTGTGCAGCCTTTGTTGATCAATATGGCAATGCCTTATCGAACTCCGATTGACTTAAAAGTTTACTCCAAGGTAGGAAAACATGTCAGGAGACTCCACATAAACTTTCAGCCCGATCCAACGGTCGGATTGAGAATTATAACTATTGTTGTGAAATTGGATAGTTATGCATTTTATGTTAGAATCCGAATCTGATTGTTTTTTTATTACCCAGATTGTATCATTCCTTGTCTTTTAAATATGATTCATCCTCGAATCATTAACAGGGATAAAAGACAAAGTTTTAGCCTCCTTTTGAAGCCTTTGAAGTTCTTTTCTTGCCAACAATCATCGCCAACAACTTTGGATGAAGGTAGCAGCCCTTCTCTTTCTTCTATCATCATTACAATGTTTTCGCTCCTCTCTTTCTGAAGCTTGCTTGGCTTCGACTAATGCCATTAACACATCAAGTTTTTACTGTATCTCCCCTGGAATACGACATAGACTCTTGGTTTCTTTTTTTAGAACACTAATCTCTTTATTTATCTCCCTTTGATACCACCTCTCCTTTGGAATCCTCCTAATTTTTTTTGCTATAAAACCTCATCAAAATACATGAAATCCTTTTTGTAAAAATCCCCTTGCATTTTTTTTATATCAGAACTTAAAATGAAATCTAATGACAGTAAACAAAGTAAGAAGACATTGAGGACTGAATATTGACCCAAAATTACAAGGACTTTCAATTGATAAACGTAACAAACCCTTTTAAACCCAAAAAAGGACACTAAATTAAACTATTTCCAAATGGTCAGAAATTTGATATTTAGAGCAAATTCATGCCAAAAAACCAGAATATAAAGTTTGATTTAATTTCGAGTTGATTTGATATATGGACAAGAATCAAACCCTTTAAAACCTAAATTTGGAATCTAAACCAAACGATGTCCAAATGAGTTGAAAATTGATATATTGTGCAATTTCACCCTAAATAATCAAAATATCAATTTTGACATAATTACAATATGGTTTGATAAGAGGACGCAAAACAAAAGCAAAACAAACCCTTGTCATGATTAACATTTTTTCGATAATTTGTTTTACTCTAAAAACAAATTATGGACAGAAAGACTAATATGACACTTTTTTTTTTAATTACAAAAGACTCATTTCAATGCAACTAATCAAGAATAACATAGGAAGAATACAATCTGACCGAAACTTTTTTGAAACAAGATTAGGCCCGAAACAAAGACGACACAGAAAAATTGACGTGGAAGATAAAAAAACAAAAATACAAGAAATAAAAGGATATAACCTGTTTAATGGAGCCAAACTCTGATACCAAATGATACGAACCTCGTGATCACGTGGTCATGCAACCCACATGTAAAGACATCAATTCCTAGAAAGCCAAGTAAATCAGGTTTGATAGGAGTGTGACACAAAGATAACTTGTACTTAGGCACCAGCACTATTGGAAATGGAAACCCTCACCCAATGAATATTGATTCCCGAATGAGAAGTATAAGGATGATGCCACAAAGTCAATTGTTCTTCTACAAGTATTTTTCAATTCTTTAGAGAACCAAGAAAGGGAAATTATCCCACCAACACACAACAAGTGCAGCAAACAAAAAGTTTTATTAATCTGAATTGTCTAACTTACATGTCTGGTTGTACATTTATATACTAACTCTAGACTTAAATAAATCCTAATAGACCCCTCTTAGGTGGACTTATATGAGGCTCACTTACAATTGACCTAAATAAGTAATAATAACCCAAAGACTAAGAAAAAAATAATAAAAATCCAAAAATTACTATCCTAAATATGCTAGAATTAGATTTCTCACCCTTAAGAAGTTCCAAATATACTAGGAAATCTGATCTGAAGGTAGAATTAATTCTGAAGTCTTATTTCCTTGTTGTAGCTGGATGAATAAGGAATCCTTGTAAGAAAAGGATTTTAAAACATTTATGAATCTTTGCCACACTTGGAAACTATATTACAGCCCATTAAAAAATCCTTGTAGAACTAGGAGATTCCCAAAACAAGCTGCCACATCTTTATAGGAAAAGAATCCTAGCCAAATAGGAAGTCCACAAATCAAAGGAAGTAAATAACAAAATTCATACAGCCTCTATTGACTAGTACTGCAATGCCTTAACGAACTTCGATTGACCTGGAATTTTAACCAAAGGTAGGAAAACATGTCAGGAGATCCACATATAATTTTAGCCCGATCCAACGGTTAGATTAAGAATTATAACAGTTACCGTGAAACTGAATAGTTGTGCATTTTACATCAGAATCCGAATCTGATTGTTTTTTTATTGTCCGGATCGTATCATCCCCTCTCCATCACCAATTTTTCCAACCAAAAAAACACACCTTATGACAACAACAGCACCAGCTTTTTCACCCATCTCTCGGTTGAACTTCTCTGGTCACATGCCACCGTCTTCTTCAACCGAGACCGACCCATCACCTCCAATGATAGCCACAAACCTCAGCCTCTCCTCTAGTTCCCCATAACTAATGCCTTATCAACAACCTTTAGCAAGCCAACTAACATAGTCTTTCTTCCATTTCCATCCAAGACAAACCCATATCACCCCATCTGACCAACTAACAACTATTAGTATAAAAAAACCTAGCTTCAGTTCAACCCCAAACAACCTTCGATTCAGTGGCAGTAATAGAAAAAACTGGTAGAAAAGGAAACAGATCTACAAAAGACAAAAAACATTATTTGTGTGATTTACTTTTGTATGTAATGGTTTGAGGCAATGCTAGCACAAAAAGAAAGAAAAGAAAAAACCCCTTTAGATCCACCTTATTTCCTAGTTCACTAGTGATGGCACACGAACCACGCGTTGACAGTGACGGTGGCATGTGGAGCCATATGCCCGCCATTGTTCTACCATATTTATTATTGTTCCCTTCGTTAGAGCAGCCCCTCCAATCTATTCTTAATCATTGAAAGGTTGATTTATAAACTTTTTTGGCAAACTATTTAAATTGTGAAATTTGGTACAAAATACTTATTGATGTGTATAATTTTTGGACTATTTAGACACTATTAACTTGGTTTGATGTGTATTTTTTATTTTGAAATGATATGATTATTTGTGTTGAATTATAAGTTTATTTTTTAGGTTCTAATTGCTTTTTAGACATTAAATGTTAATACATAAATTATGTTTAGGTTCGTATTGATTCGTTTGAATTAATATGT
>Ga0325414_1003459_pt1 | contig 16396 bp, 7 predicted proteins | sample PopdelMetagenome_8_FD_206183 | JGI IMG/M metagenome (GOLD analysis project Ga0325414, IMG submission 206183) | Populus deltoides microbial communities from Bellville, Georgia, United States - Leaf-PdKOR-R3 | ecosystem: Host-associated > Plants > Phyllosphere > Phylloplane/Leaf | place: USA...
TCTGCACTTGTCAGTGCCTAACCTAATTCTTAAATTATAGCATAATAATATATAAAACTAATTTTAATAACTCAATTTTTTATTTTGAAGAGTTTCGAGAACGTGTCAGTTTTATTTTGTCGAAAACGACGACGGAAACAAACAAGTTTTCGTATTTTTATATCTATTTTTAAAATAAAAGTTCTTTTAAAAAAAACAAATCGAACACTTAAATAAATATAGCTGAAGCAGCCACAGAGGCGAAAACACAAGCAATTTTAAAGGCCAAAATTGACCTTTGGGACCGAGAGAGAGAGAGAGAGAGAGCACGAAGCGGCAGGCCGGCGAGCATGACATCATGGCATAGATACCTCGAATCGTGACAGATTGGGATTTACCGGCCGACCTCTGCCATATTATTGACATATAAAACATACCTCCGTTTGGAATAAATTATCATTTCCTTACTCTTATTCTTATCCCCCACCGATAAATAAAACCATTTTCACACGCTTACACCACAGCAGACAGTATCAGCTCGGGACCCACCTTATCCTGAATGGCTTTGACAATTCTCACAGCTAGAGTTGTTCGCTTGAAAAGGTATATGTATATTTCAATGATGATAAAAGGAGGAAAAAAATAAAGGAAGAAACCTTTCGAGGCACACTGATTACAATGCAGAGGCACAAAATCTCAATAAAATAAATCTCATCACATTAAGAAAAATCATCGCTAGTAGTCAATGCTTACCACCGCCTGTTATTTAAAAACAAGTGAGTAATTATAATAACAAAAAATATATATATATAAAACGAACCAAAATTTCAACAACTTCACCTATAATTTCTGAAAAATATGGGAAAAATACATTTAATAAAATAAAAAATAATTATCAATAATAATCACAATGAATTCGTTCTTAATAGCACGAGATGATCATCTTAAAGTAATCTTTTTGTCGACTGATGCTCCTATTACACTTGTAGTCTCTGAAGGATAAGAATTAATTATATAGTATCTATATCGAGAATTTAAGTATTGTATGCATCATTAATCTAATTTTTTATAGAAGATTCTCGTAATAACAAACTTGCAAAATAAATATATTTATTATAAAAAGATTTGTTGTTCCTGCTTCACCTTAATTGTTATTTGAATAAGTAAAAGTTATGTCCTGGTTGCATCTATCGTTCAAAGATAAATAAATAAATAAACAAACTACTCCTTCCCTTCAAATAGCACATATAAGTTATATAACCCATTTTAATCATTGTTAATAATTCTTTCAATATTATTAAATTCATGAAATCAAAATCTTTTGAATTTTTTTGGATATACCTTTAAGATATCTTTTTTTCCCTCTCTTATTTCTCTCCCCATTCTCCTCTTCTTGTTATTTGTGACAATTCAATTGACAATTTTAAACCATTGATTTCATCAACAGTACTTTGTAAAAACTTTTTGAAATTGCTATTTTTTTAATCAGAGATAATTTAAAAAGAAAAACCAGTTGGGACCAAGGGGAATGGGATTCGAAGGGTATGAACGCCTACCGTGCTTTTTTCTTCATTTTTATCAGAGCCCATAGCAAGAAGAGATTCATCACTGTGACAATAAATAGAAAACGAATAAATCCGTTGATGCTGACGACATCAGCAAGAATCACTTTTCTTTCCTGTATCAATAACATGCGATATGAATAAGAAAATGAAAGCAAAATGAGAAGGCAGGAGTACATATCAAAATTGTCTTTGGGTCTTCCAAGCAGACAGAGAGGAATTTATTATACGATCATGACGTGATACAGAACAGTTGCTATTGAAAGCGGGGGAGGAGGAACATAACGGCCCTTTACGTTTTCAAGTGGTAATACTTGTCCAGCAGCATCTCAGAATATTCTCCAAACGTGAGACAGCTATTGGCTAGCACCAGCTGAAAACAACACAGGAAACGGGGGATCAAAAGTCAAGTTGATATCTGCTAAACACTCAGGCAAGAAGCACTTCCTTGCTGCAGTTATTCGCCTTCTAATTTCGACAAATGATGCAGGCATGAGACTCTGCCAGCACCAGCCAGAGTTCAGTGTAGCTGGTAAAACTTTTCATGCTCTTTGCTGGCTGTTTTATAAAATGCCCCAGCCGAAACAAGAAACCATTAGCTAGACAGGATTCACCATTTTTTAGCCATGAATCACGCCAGTGAAGGAAAAAAGCTCAAACTATAAGAGTCATGTGATAGGAGTCCCTATTTTCTTAAGAGCCATAGGCATCGACATCTTCGGCGGTTGCTAGCAGTACTAGTATTTTTTTTTTTCAATCAACATACAAACGCCAAAGTGTTCCCAAAAGTAGCAGGCAATCACCTTTAACGAGGCAATAATTTCCTCCAACACGGGTAGAGGAAACTTCCTCCTGCCCATGTGTCATGGTATCACGTTGCCAAATATTTGCAATGTAATCGTGTTTTTGAGTGAAAATGTTCTCCCACCTTTTTTTTTTCTTCTATTTTCATTAAGTTTCTCTCTTAATCTATAGACACCAAGTAAGCTCTATCTCCTCAAATTTTTCGGGCTATTTTTTCTCTCCTCTCTCAAGACTCAAGGTCTATAATGCAAAACAAATAAAATTTGGGATCTAAATGAAAAATCCAAAATCCTAGGAGACTAAAGTAAAATAGAAGGATCAAAGTGTAGATTTACATGCATTTTTTAACAGTAAGAATGAAAAAGGCTTTCAGCTTATGCCAACGTCAATTTTGATCCCTATTCTTTGAATTTTGTTTTTTTACAATAATTTCAAAACTTCCCATGTAAAATCGACATGGCATGCAATGCCAAAATAATCTACAATACCCAGGGAAAGAGATTACATGAAATTCAAAGAGAATGAAAAAAATCCAGAGCAACCAAGAAGGAACTCTTGAGGACCTAATTGAAAGAAAATAAAGTCTTTGAACCACAATGGAGCAAGAGAAAAACTTGAGGACCTGTGATGAAATTTTGCAAAGTGAACATTGCTATGAATAGTAATTTGTGTGAGGATGAATATTAACAGCATTACAGTGAAAGACTGGCCTATTTTAGGTTTTTTTTTAATGTTAATAATATGCACCAACATATGGTGGGAATTTCTCTACTGCGTGCGAGTTACAAGCAATTCATTTTTTTGAAGAGGGAGCAGTGAACAGTTATTTTTGCTGGCGTATGCCCATTTTTCATGAAATGGTTAGTTTTCCTTCAACTATAGCTCTTTTATTTCTTTTTTTTGGATGATCTCTTAACAGTAATATAGTTTGCTGCCAAAAGCCCACAACACTTGTCTTCACCATGGTGGTGTTTTCTTGATCCTGGTTCATGTGTTCTTATCATTTTCTTCCTACGTCCACTTGTGCCTCAAGTAACTCAAAATGAAATTTATCATGATGAAGCCAATGACTTTCTAATTCTACCAGATTTTCAATCAAATATGCAGCGTGCTTTGTAAGTTACAGAATTTAAAGCATGGACTACTTACATCTTTGTGAATATGCATCTCCTTGGGAAAGTTAAGTCTCTCATCCCTACAAGACAAGAAACACGTCAATATATCTTGCTCTGTTTAAAAGTTACGAGTTTCTCTGATAAAAAAAATACTGGTTAATGATGCTTGATGTCATCATAGCACAACGGTAAAGACATCATAAAATGCAAGGATCTTTAGTCCATACTTAGAGTTGATTAAAAAGAATAAAATAAAATTAATAACTAATTCATCCAAGTGTGTGTTAAGGAAGAAAATGGATGTATCAATCGCGTGACTGCTGCCAACATTTTTGGTCTGTAGATCCGTATGCAGTCTCAAGATTACATTGAAACTACCGGTGTTCAGAATAGTTCATTCACATAGCTATAAGGAAACGTGACAGGACAAGTCATGTTAATAGATTCTATAATTCATCGTTGTTAAATAGCATACCAATCGGGTTGCATGAATAATGCAAATGTTGATCTGTCAACACCAGAAGCCTCCTCCCCTTTGGGTGCCTACAGAAAAAACATTAAACCAGGACAGGTTATTACTTCATTATATTCCAAAGAGATTGTACAGAAACGAAAAAACCACCAAGTTCATTGTTCACAGCTTAGATATAATGCATTATAATCTTAATGATAGGTGTCACATGTAACTTAGATGCTCCAACTTCAAACACTGAATTTCAGCTCTACTTCAGTTTGCTCATCATCAGTCGCAATATGCTAGATCAGGGTTACATAATGGTATGACAAGCAGTTTGTCATAAAAAAAAGTATGGCTGGAATTTTACGTAACACCTTCTGAAAAAAAGTAGGGCTGCCACTTGTGTGCGGGACTGCTGCAAATGGTCCCTAGACAATGAAAGAGGGCAGCCCGCTCCATACAAGTACCATATATATCAGAAATGAATGCTTTATGGAACAAATGAAAGCATTTTTCTTAAAAGAAAGAAAAGACCCTAGGAAGTAAATAAGTAGGAAAATAAAATGCCCATCGTATCTTTCATGCTCACTCAGCTTACTGTCACTCTGCATATTGAAATAACTGACTATTTATCTTAGACAAGCCCCTGTGGCACTTGAAGAAAAGTTTCAAATTTATAAAACAAAGAGACATGCATGTGCTGTCATGCATCAATTGTTTAGGCATTTAAAAATCAAGAGATGTCAAGGGAGCCAAATCATAGATCTTTAAGGAAAAGAAAATCTGTAAATGAAATCATTTCCAACTTCAAATGTACAGAAATAAAAGTTCAAACCGAGCTTAAACCCTTCTTACTCAATCATATAGAAAAATCACAACAGCCCTTCAGAGCAGGAAAAACTATCACTTGGAAGCATGTCACCTCACGTTTTTGCTTTGATAAATTTCAACATAGCTAAGTCCCTGTCACCTAGAATTTTTGTTTCATACAATGACGCTGCTATTTTTCACCTTGAAGGATCACCAAACCATGCATCCAACAACAAATACTAATTGTTGGTTCAATATAAGAACTAGTGCAATACACAACATGCAATCCTAAGTGTTAATCCCAATTATTTCCATTAAAAAGATCAAATATGAAAAGTACCTGAACAGAGTGCGGTGTTGCACAAAGATAACCTCTTGACAGTATTTCAGCTGTTTCACCAATTTGGTACGCTACCTCACCTTCTCCAAACACAACCTAAAACATAAGAAACATACAAGTCAATGACAAACTTAGTATCATTCAGAATGTACTTAAAAATGTCATAACGAACCACATATGCTAAAAAGGTTCAGTATGAAGCAAGCACTTCCACTTATATAAAGCACTTGGTCTCATTTCTTTTTTGAGGTCTTCCCCAGATTCATTCGTTTTATTAGGGGTGAGTGTGCTTGAAGGGAACACGGTTGGTGTTGTACTAAATTCAAGTTGAAAAAGAAAAATAAATGGATGCTTTCTCAGAGTATCTGATCACCATTTCTATCCATAAATACAACCATGTGGGAACCCATCAAACATAAAACCTGTCCCTGTTCTTATCATTCATAACTTTCAAGGTTTAAGATTTTTCTGTTCTATTAATTCGCAGCTTTCAAGGTTGAAACAAAATCGACTTGATTTTAAATTTGCTTCTATGGTCTGTAATGAGGAATTTTCTTCGTTTCTTATGTTACAATCATTTGACATCTGCTCTATCTCTGCTTTATTTCGTTAGAGGCAAATGAGTGAAGTTATGAATCAGACTTCTAAAGTTAATCTGAGGAATTTTCTAGGTTTCTTATGTTATAATCATTTGACATCTGCTATCTCTCAGTTTTATTTCATGAGAGGCAAATGAGTGAAGATATGAATTAGACTTCTAAAGTTAATCTGCTTGGTTTCAAGCCAGAAGATTGGAAAACAAGATTGGAGTAAGTGATCCTACATTTCTAACAGCTAATATGGAGTCTAAAACAAAGGCTGGTGCTTCCAAAAGAATGAAGAATTTGTTAAAGTGAACAATTAAATGAAGTTCATTATCATAGATAGCATTTTCATAAGTAAAATGTCAAAGACAAGAAAGTTTACTTTGACAATTTGATCAGTTCGTGTTTTAATATAAAGGCCGGCAATGCTATCAGGGCAAGGTATTTCTACACCATCTCTCTTAAACATGGCACAAGTCAAACCTACATATCAAATTGAAACAAAAATCAGACACAACGTCAACCCCAATTTAGAAATTCCAAGAAAAAGAAATATTCTGATCTCTCTACAAACTTATCCTGTCAATAACAAGTGGCAGGAAAAAAATTTGTAAATCCTAGGATAAATTTTATTTGGAATTTAAATACAAAATCAGAAAAAGGAATGTATGTTGCTGAGAAAAATGCTTAAGCATGCACATCATCAACAAGCCTATATGCCCCAGAGAGAGAACAAAAATAGTAGTATCTCATGAATTAAAAAGTTGATCACCTGTCAGTGAGCCATGATCTGTATGCCACCCACACCAAGATGATGTCGAGTCACCATCTGGGACACAATCACTGCATGTGATTCTACTTGTAAGTATTCCCTCCAGAAGCCACTTATTATATCATTGGAAGCACATTATTTTGACAGACTCCACCATTTCATGCAATTCATCATGAGATATAAACAACAAATATGAAGAGCTAGCATCTGGAATACAGATTAGTGTTCCAGAAAGGAGTCAAGGACCCAAAAGACAGAACACTAAATTCAGTCTTCGCATGATATCTCTGCATTCAAGTAGACATTAACTGTAAACCACCATTAGTATTTCAAAAAATCATCCGAAGAGCCCTAACAACTTAAAGCAGCTCATATAATAAAGAATAAAAAGTAATTACTACAAGGAAAATTTGGTAATGACATGCCCTAATTGGTGATGGTGATATGCTCTAATTAGTGCCCATTTAATATTCTTTGCTGCCTCTGGAAAACTTTTTCTATCAAGAAGTGGCATTCAGTCTCATTCTTATGAATATGTGCATATAATTATCTTGTATGGTAGTAAGATTTTCTATTTCATAGTCATTTTGTATCTCGACTACGCTTTCTTCCGCAGATTTTGCTCTCAACTTTTCTGAAATTTAGTGCCATGCTGACATGAATCAGGGCATCAAGGGTGAGGAGACCAGCTTAATCAAGTAAGTCATGTAAATCGCAAAGTTTTATATTTCAATATAGCTACACAACAGATGGAATTATCAACAAGTCAGATCATGACGACTGAAAATATAATTGGTTCTTTCACATGAAGATTCATCAGCTATACCAAAAACATGTGAAGAGTAAAGTGGGAGATAGGAAAAGCATTACCTCCTTAGTGCAGGAAAATAATAAAGCAACCGGCCTTTATGACACCGAGAACGTATAAGTATCTGTTTGAGGCTTTCATTTTGATCCACTTCCATTCCTTTGGATACTACACGAGCTCATCAAAATCGAACAAATTACCAAGGGTAGTCAAAAGTGAAAAAATAAAAATAAAGACAAATGGAGAAAAAAAGAAGGATAAGGCAGGCAATCCACTCAGCAAGTGCTCAATCCAGCGCTACTCATACAAGGTGGTTTGTGACTCAGGTAAGAATGACCTCATTTCAAAATCATATACATGGCCAGGCTGGACTTTTTTAGCCGCAATTGCAGGTTGCCAACCATATGAAGATAATATCTATTCAAGTGCAATTCAATGCTGATATGTAAAGCCTGGGAACTCTCATCTCAAATGGAAAACTATTAATCACAATTTTTGTTTAAAATCCAATGGGAATCCACAACCCTCTATTTAAAGAAGTTGGCTCCACCAATAAGGACATTTAAGGTGATTCACAGACTCAAACTCCTATATTCAATAGTTTCCCAATGTTATAGTTATGGCTAATTCAATTTCCTGGGCAACTAAATGATGGATTCTATTCTTCAGAGCTAAGGAATTACCTAAATACTCAGCAACATATGTGTACATGTAGAGGATTTGAATTCAGAGGAGTTCAATATCTTATTAGCTTAATTTAAATACCAACATGGGGACACATAAAGTTTTACCATATTGATCACAGTGATGAGCTACCATCAATCCAACATCATGCATCAGCTTTCCAAGTGCTTTGAAAGCTGCACGTTAACAGCTGATGTTCAGTACTTTCAAAATATAGGAAATGCGGGAAAAAATAGAAAAGAAAAGGACCCTTATATAATACAGGCATTCTGTCACATTATCTCAAAGTTGTCTCGTACAAGAAAAAAAGAAAAAGATCAGCATGATTGTATACCAAAGTACTCGTATAAAGGCTACCTTCTCTGTTGTGAAAAATAAGTTAGTGACATCCAATAAAAGCTGGAATCAATGGTAATTGGAAGCTAAAACTCAATTTACAAAAAAGCAGTATAAAGAATATATGCTGCTGTAAATAGATGTGTAGATCATAAACACAAATAATTGCACCAGAAAGCAAAAAAGAAAAAGAAAAAGGGTTTGGCTACAGCTCATTGAAAGATAAACAACAGCAGAATTAAGGGGTGGTTGGCGACTGATTTTATAATTACTTTGATCAGCAAGAGGATGCAGAGAAGAAAATGCTATAATTCTTGGATAAACAGAGTGTAAAGCCAAGATGATTCCAATGATTTTGGCATCATACCGGACATCAAGGTGAGAATTCTGTATTTAAAAGGGTTTTATTGGATTGCAAATTGCAAATCAACAGCTTAAAAATTATTACATTTCTAAGACTTTGAGAGATATTTTGCAATATACTAATTCTTGAAGCCATAAAGAAACATCTAAAAAGGCAAGCACTGTATTAAAAAATATTTGACTGATAGAATCTGCAGCCTCAAAATCAAAGTGTTGATCTCGAACTTACCAGTTTCCAATTCTGGCAAAGCACTGCTAGGCCATATGTTTGAAGAACAATAAGATGGATACCTAAAAGACAGAGCGAGCATGGATGACAAGTTATGCAGATGAGTAATGTAATGTCTTTAACTATTTGTAAATAACTAGTCTTTTACAGCACAAGAGGAAAAAAATTCCTCAGCTAAGCAAATACAGTGACATGAAAAACAAACCATGTGAACCATAAACATCCCTATTTTTTTAATCTGCTTTGTCCAAAAATCAATGGTGTTAGGTCCAGCCTTATAAATCTACAGCAAAGCTTTCATCAATAAATAAAAACAAGAAACATTTCAACATGAGTTTTATTTTCTAAGCTTTTACCGCTGTTTTAGACACATGTCAGTGGTAGGAACATCTAATATTGGATTTGCATAAAAAGAGCCTTTCAGTAGATCTGCACAGAAGATACAATAGGAAGAAAAAGGTAAGAGGAAAAAAATGATAGATATATAAAACATTAACTTGGATAAATGTAATTACAGTGTGATTACTGCAATTTATTGAACTGGATAGATTGATTATTAAATTTTAATATAATAGAAAGTTTACCGGGCTTTCCAGATTCAAGCTTCTCCTTCCCATGACTCCATCCAAAGTTATACCTACATACAGATAGTGGGTAAAATGAAGCAGGAAGTTAAACCACTACTGACTGCAGCCACCATAATGTCAACTACCATTGGGTTAAGAATAAAGGAATAGTATTCCAACTAAAAGGCAAGAGGATTCACTTGTTCCTGAGCTTCCAAAGTACATTCTACAGAAGAAAGAGAAAAAAAGAACAGCATACTGTATACACAGCTTTGTTTAACAAACATTTTGCAATACAGTATGTCTCTGAGCATATACCATATTTAGCTATTATACACAGAATGTGGGTCAAGAACAGCATCTGACTCTTCATGTACATAAAATGGGGATGCGAAAGACATATAGAGGTAACTGAGTTAAAGAAAAAACTAATGGCAGAATCATTAATTACCTACTGTGTGGATCTTCAAGCTCATCCTTTACCTTTTGAGGAAGGTTGGCCAATCTGATAAGATTGAAGGATATATGCATCATAAGCTAGTGCATAAAAATCCATTTGGTTCTGTTTCTGAATGTTTTATATCCAATGGCACTCGTAATGAATATAGGAAATCTATTTCTGAACTTATACCTGGGTGAAAGATGTAGAAGATTTTGACGCAACGAAGAAAATCCAGGGACCTGTAATGGTAAAGGGTAAAAAACAGAATCAAACAACAAGTCAAGCATTTAATACTTGTCTTTAAAGGAATTAAAGATTTATCAGATAAGTAAAAACACACAACAACCAAACTAGTCGCTATAGGAATCCTTTTGCACCATTCCACACTATCATATACAAATAAATTCTAATTCCGAAACGCATAGTGATTATAGTGACAATAGAAACAAGGGGAAAAAAAGAAAGAATTTTCAGAATATTACATCAGAAATTGAAAGAATCCCAAGGCCGTTGGGTCCAAAACCTTCCTCTATCTTGGCCGACAAGTCTGCATCCTTGTTCTACCAACAAAAATTCAAACATAAATATATGTAATTCCACCACATACATCAACTTTGATTAAAACAAAGACTGCTCACGCACCTTGAGGTCAGTATAGGGTATGGTGACACTTCTTAAAGTGGGGAAAGCGGTTCCAGTTGAGCTCGACATCGTTTCGCAGGTAATCCGGCCGGGAAGAGTCCGATTAGAGGCAGAAGCCGCGTGATGGCGAAATACTAATGATTTATTTAATGCAGAGGAGAGGAGGGACCTTGAAGTCGTCGTTGTCAATGTCGCATGCCCTGGTAATGGTGTAAAATCAAGCATCAAAGCGATATCAAAAACAGAAGGCAGAATCTTCCTGACTCTTACGCTACTCAAAAGAAAAATGCTCTCGTCTTTTCACTTGTCAAACTCGTTCAGGCGTTCACCAGCCCGCCTTAACTCGGGAGCCCTTTTAATTGCTTCATTTTGGAATTTCAAACAAAATAAATACTCCTATTATTAGTCGTATATTCAATCTAGTAATTATTATATATCATGCATTATATTACCTAGTATACTAAAATTACCAAATCAAGAACCGACAGAATCGCGTTCGCATGAACAATGTAGATTTTTTTTTTATTATTTCATTTTGATCATATTTTTTTAATTTATAATTGCATTTTTTTCAAGTTATATTAACATGGTTTTATATATTAATATTTCTTTCTAGTTGTATTTTCTAGTATTTATAAAGTACAATTATCAATTTATTTTTACTTTTATTTTTTAATATATTTTTTAAAAGTATAATTTGTTTTGCAAAAAAAAATATTTTCAATACAATTTAATCAATTTATGAATAATTTATAATTTTTAACACTTTCATTTATTTTATATATTTTCAATCTTGATTATAAAAGATTTTTAAAAACTATGTAATGTAGGTTGAGACTTTTGAATGTGAAAGAAAGAGATTTATAGGCTTAAAAAGTATCACAGAATTACTTAAGATCACTATCATTTGTTTGACTTGTTATTTCTTTTAGTTTTTCTTTTTCTTTTCTCTTTTTTTACTTTTTTTTTTTACTGTTATGATGGATCACCTTTATTTGATTTTGACTTTGTCATTTTTCTTTAGTATTTGAGTTTCTTGAGCTCTTTTTCTTTTTGGATTTCTCACAATATTATCTTAATAATTGATTTTCCACTTGCCTCTAGTATGAGTTATGATCTCATTGATGAAGGAAATTTTCTTTCAAGGTTAAAAAGGACTATAATGGATATATTTTCTTTTAATATAAAAGAGATAACAAAGATGACCTTTTCTCATTTCAAGCGCAAGCGATTAGAACCGATAAATCTGAACCTCGTCCAGTGTAATAGTTTAGACTTGTAAAAAAATTGTGTTTCATGAGCTATGACTATTAAATCCACTACATACAATTGTACATGCAACTGAAACATAACCCAAAAAACATGGTGTGTGAGTGACAAGTTTTTTACAAGTTCCATGTCTTTTAATTTTAGTTTGTTAGTCTCCTTAGAGTGGGGATTACTTTATTAATTAATTTGTTTGTTATCTTATAATCAGTATGCCAAAATAATATTTTAAGCAAACATCTAATTATTTCTAAAAATAAAAGACACGTTTAACTTTTAGAAATTTTTTTAACGAATAATTTTCACAAAACCAATTTGATCATAACGTTTTCAATAGAGCCATGAGATCATGCAAAGTTATGAGGGTAAATATTTCCAAGTCTCAAAAGGGTAAGGATTGTCTTTTAGTATCTTAGCAATGCACCCTAAAGTTTGGTTATTTTTGTTATTATATTTATGCAAGCATAAACAAAAATAAAATGTCAAATACCACTTGTATAACAAAAATATCTCTTAATTTATAAACAAAAATGAGACATATAAAAGGCATACTTCGTTACAAGATGTGATAGAATCCCAAAACACATATAAAACATGTTTGAGAAAGACAACATTAAAAATGAAAAATTTCAATAACAAAAAGAGTTGACAAGGCAACATCTCTTCTATTATCCCATCAATGAATATTTATGGCTTGACATCTTAACTTTTTGCTAACCCTTCAGGAGCTTTATGAAGATTGCCACTATAAAGACTAGTAGTTTGTGCAAGACTTGTCATCATTGGTTGCAGTCCTTGCATAAATGATGCAAATAATGTTATAAAGAGCTTAAATATCTTAATAACCTTTTTTTAATTTTCAAATAGTAAATCAATAGGTGGTTTGATCATGAATTGGTGATACTTCTTTCTTGGCCTTTTCTTAGAATCTTTTATAGTGGTCACATCTTCTGATAATAAAGACTCAAGTGGAAGAAGAATCAAATTTGCCCTAGAAAGATCTTCCATGAGAAACCAATGCAGTGTAACATTCTTTTTTCCTAACAAATGAACATCATGCATATCATTAGTTATCCCTAGAATCTCCTCAAGCATGGTTACCAAATTCAGAAGTCATGAGTTGTATAACCCTTTGAGATGTGATCAAATATAGATAATGTCATAGTAGCTTCATATATGTAGTTCTTTATTGCAAGATCACCTAATGTTGACTTTGTAAGGCAGAGTTCATTAATTCTAGAATAAAAGTTATTTGAAAATAGCTTCCATGAAAGCTTTAATTTTATTAGTGCATTTAAGTAAGATTGGTGTCATGTCTTACCATTACCACCATTTCTTGTTGGCATCCAACAAGTCCCATTTCTTAATGCTTTAATATCTAATACCTAGCTTCTCAGAGCAATTTCTACCATCTTATCAGATGATCATATAATGTAGGTGGAATTCTTGAAGTTTTAGTTGCAGTACTAGTTATGTTAGCATTTAGTGACATTTGCAACACTTGAGCCTAATCATGTAATGCACTAGTTATAACTTGTAACATGATTTGGAGGTTAGATCTTTTGCATATCTAGAGAATTTGCTTGGATTCTCATTAGGAAAGATCAGAGTTCATGATCCAGCTCGGCTATGAGTTGAGAAACTTCCCTATTCCATTCCTAGCAATGCTTCTAGAGCACCCCTATAATTTTGAGTCAAAGGTTTAAAACCCTTCACTAGCACACCAAAGTTTTATATGAAACAATTGTCTTGGAATAAAAAAGAACATTACACTTAAAACATGAGGCTAGTCTTTTCATGCTCCATGTGTTTCATTTTGAGTTTGTTTTATAAACTTTGAAGAGGAACTGGATTATAGGGGATCTAAATTTAACCTATAAACTAAACTAGATAAATATATAAATATATAATGATACATATTGGACTTTAGATATGGAGTGGTGATAACATAAAATAAAACCCTAACAAAAAGTCGTAACCATTACATGCATTAGGGTAAGTTTGTTACCTGGTCGTAAGGGTCCCTCGTTGCTTAATAATCGTTTATTGTAGGTTAATATGAGGCCAACAAGAAGTTTGAAGTTAAAGGTTATAACTAGTATAAGGTCAATATACCAACCACCACCAAGTAAATAGTCAGAAGAGAGTTTGATGATTTTATGAGTCTTACCTAGGCTAAAAGCCATTAGGATACCGTAACTTCCCCTCTTAACCTAAAGTTAATATGTGTGCTCTTAAATGATGTTGTGTGAAGGTATAAATCCAATGATATAATGAAATAAAAATACATGTTAAAAATTAAAGTAGAAACTAAATCCAATGACTAAATTAAAGAGTCATTAGAGATCTAGAAAATTAAAATTAAGAAAAAAAACAAGTTAGGTTTGTTATATATATTACACATGTCACTGCATGTTTAATGTGTAGTCTTTAAGTGGCGTATGAGCCTTGCTCTATCATCTGATTTGTGTCTTATGTGATGTTGGTTTTTTCTCAACATGGATAATCTCCATATATGACTATGTCATTAAAATCATCCTTATATGAGTATAACAATTATTAATCTTTCATCTTTTTTCTCTTATGTTTAATTTTTGTGATTGTTTGTTTATTTGTTTGTTTGTTTGTTTCTTTTTCTTCCCTTCCCTTTTTAGGTTTTTAGACTCGGTTGGGCCAAGAGTGTTAAGCCTAGTTAAGCCTTTTTATTCTTTATTCCTACCTTTCATTCTTTTTTTTTTTTGCCTGCTTAGGCCCCATTTCTTTTCTCTTTCTCCTTTTTTTTTCTTTTTCCCGGGCCTTTCATTTTTCCTTTTTTTTTGAAGCTCGGTTGAGCCTGTCTTTTCTCTTTTTCCCTTCATTCTTTTCTCTTTTCCTTTTTTTGAGCCTAGTTGGGCTTCTCTTTATTTTGGCCTCGTCAAATGGCTATTTTTCATAGTAATTTCTTGACCCATGCTATGTCGCATATCAAATTATTTTTTAAAACCTTAAAAAAAATAAAGGCATTAGGAAGTAAATGGTGACAAATTGGATGGCATATTTTTTTTAAAAATATATATATTAAGATTGCGGCATATTGGATCAACCTGGACCAACCATGGTTAACATGGGAAACTCGCCATATAAGGTATGAGATCATAATAAAACCATAGAACTTATATCAAAATATATTAGGAAGTCCAATTATAATGAACCAAATATTGAAGGCAAAAAATGAGAAAAAAATTCAAATTTAAAAAATAACCCAAAAAAACTACTTGAGTAAACCTATATTAGTAGCTAACGCAACACTGTAGGTTTGGCCAAAATTTTCCAAACATAAGAAGGAAAACCCGAGGCTCATAACACTTTGTTTTAAAGTCTTAGCCCATTTAATTTATTTTTCTTGGTTGTCCATCCAAATGGTTTTATTTCTTTGTTAACCTATAAGTTTGGCCCAAAACATGTCTATATATGTGTTAGAGGGGGAAGGGGGGCGTGTACTGTACCTATTCACACACTCTCACTTTTTATTTTCTTTTTCTTTGTCTTAGAGCTACTTTCCTGTCTCTCTTCATTTTTCTACAAATTCTTTCTATTCAAGCTCTAAGTTAATTAATTAAGCAAGTTACTCTTATGCTTTTAGTAAGTTTCTTTCATTCTTTTCTATTTGTTTCATTGTCTTATTTTAAGTTTATTCCTTTACAATTAGTTTGATGGAATGTTAGGGTTTATGATGATAATTAGGGGGTTTGTTTAATTAATTTATGTATGTGCAGTAATATATGTATATGAACATGTATTGAGGCAGATTAAGAATAATTAGTGTTTGATTTTGATTAATTGATATATTTGTGTAAAACCTAAAGAATTTCAATGTTTGAAAGAAAATGGGGAATTATTTAACAATTATATTGAAAGAATCATGTTAGAATTATGGAAAATTTGTTTAGAAGTTGATGGCAGAATTTAAGTTTGGTCCTTGAATTTTTTAAAATTAAGATTTTGCCCTTAAATTTTGAAAACAATTACATTTTAGTCCTTATATATAAATAATAGTTTTTAAGATATATTTTGATAGAAAATTGAGTTTTATTTGTGATGTATTACAAAATTTTCATGGTTTTCTTTTGAATTGAGAATTGATGTTATTTTACGATAAAATATGTTTAGGTACTTTGAAAACCACTCCTATATGATTGATGAATGTTGATATTTGTCTCAGATTGTTGTTATATATTATGATTAAATAATACCTACTATGTTTATGAGAATAATACTAATATGGAAGTAATAGCAGTGATAATAATAGTAATAATAATGATAATAATGAATATGCATATTGTCATGTTTGGGTTAAATATGATTAGATGATTAGTTATTCTATTCAAATTATATGATTTTAATATGGTTTGTTGAGTTGGACATGTCAAATTACCTATACTAACAAGACAATGTTAGTATTTATGTATAAAGTAAAAATATGTTAACCTTAGTTAGTTAGGGGTGACACTAGCCTATGTGAAAGATCATCATATAGATTTATTACAAATCTTATAGCCCTAGCTAGTTGGGAGTGATACTAGCTTGTATGAAAAGCCTTATACATATCTCAATACTCTATCTATATTTGATTTTTTGACTTGTGGTGCTCTCATTCT
>Ga0325414_1003460_pt1 | contig 16396 bp, 9 predicted proteins | sample PopdelMetagenome_8_FD_206183 | JGI IMG/M metagenome (GOLD analysis project Ga0325414, IMG submission 206183) | Populus deltoides microbial communities from Bellville, Georgia, United States - Leaf-PdKOR-R3 | ecosystem: Host-associated > Plants > Phyllosphere > Phylloplane/Leaf | place: USA...
CTAATTTCATCACATTAATTTGAAGGACCCAAATCAAACGTCAATCTTTTAAATAATGATTGTGATAAAAAAAAAAAAAAAAAAGGAGGTCAACAACAAATCATTTGAAAAAAAAAACGAGTATTGATTGGTATTGATATTAGTTTAATATGTTATGTAGATAATCAGTTGGTTATATGTGGTATAATTATTTTCATATAAATACATATATATTATTAATAAAGGCTTAATTTATTTTCAATATTCATATAATATTATATTAATGAATCTAATATTTGATTTATGAATCTAAAATAAAGATAAAGTTCATGGAACAAAAATGTTTTGCAAAGGAAATTATAAAGTTGTTATGATTATGGAATTCCTATTGCATCAAAGCATTGTTTCTAAATATTCATGGTCGATGCTCTCTTAAATACTTGACGTTTATTAGAGCTATAAAGACTGATACATATTATGTTCTTTTCTTTATGAAATGAAGCAAATGTTCTCATAAACTAAGGTATAAAGAATACTTAGAGCTAAAATATAGGTGATTGTTATAAAACATGTACATTACTGACCCGTATGAGAATTATTTATGGAGAGATCACCTATATATATGGAAAGGCTCACGTGATGGTTCTGTAAGTGATGCTTAGACTTGAAATCATTAAGTTATCTTATATAGAGTGTCGCACCCGACCTTGCAGCGCCCTTAAAAAAATTCTCTCAAAAGAACAGATTTCTGACATCTTGTTCTTTTAGGGAAATAGTCTTGTTTAAGGAGTTGTCACTTAGTATTATAGTCACTAGGAACCCTAACTAGTCAGCAGAGATTCTATGGTACGAGACTTATTACGCAAAAATAAAGTTATTATCACCTCTTAAACATCCTACCTGAGGTAGGTTGCATCATTAGTTTTATCTTAAATTGCTAAAGGTTTGTTGTGTTTTATCTTTGATGGTCTGCCTATAATATTCCTGACTCTGGTGCCAGGGAATATTCGGTTATAAATATTTCTAACTTTGGCGTTGGTAAATATTACGTATAAAAACAAACTTATAGTATTACTAGCTGTGGAGCTAGTTAATAAATCAATAAAATGAATCTAAAACAAAGCATACATATTTTTTATCTTTTAAAAAAATATATATCGAATACCGGATTTGCATTTTACAGTAAAAATCTATAAATCAAATATATAGTGAAATACCCTAAAAACAATACATGGGACTTCCAAATAAATTCAAAAGGGCCCACAAATGTTTTTGGAATTTTTTTACATTAAAAAAGGACTTGTTTGGCCAAATATCAAAATAAAAGGGATTCACATGTTTTTTATTTTTATTTTGTTTTTTTTTTAAGCTGGGTCTGACTAGCCTGTACAGGGCTGGGCCAGGCCTAGCAAGCTTGGCTTGTTCACTGGCCCAAGCCAGAAACCAGCCCGGTCCCTCTGCATGCATGAATTACTCAGGCATGCTTTGTACAGTGACAGAGTAATTATTTTGCAAGCGGGGAAAAACAAAAGAGGTTACCTGGTGCAGCTGGAGGCGAAGCGGCGCTTGGCAACGAAGACGATGTGAAGCTGACAGGTCGATGCTACTCCCTTCTTCAGTTCTTTCTCTATTCTTCCTTATCTTTTTTTTTTGCTTTTTGTGTTTTTTTTGCATTTTTTGTGTTTGTATCTCTGTTCGTGTTCTCCCTGTCCAATCGTTCCTCTGTTCATTTGTTCTCTTCCCCAGTTCGTCCCTGTGTTTCTCTCCTGGAGTGCCCTGTTTCTAGTGCAGTGGCTTCTGAAGATGGAGCTCTAGAGCTGCTACTGATGGCGAAGTACAACGGTCTCACCCTTTGTTTCTCTCTTTCGTTCGTTCGTCCCCTGTCTCTGTGTGTCTCCCTGTGTAGTCTTTTTTTCTCTCTCTACTGGTTTTCCTGTCCGTGGTCTCTCTGTTTTTTTTTTTTGTTCTCCTTCTCTCTCCACCGTTTCTTCGTGTTTTCGGGCCCCTCTCCTCATTTTTTGTCCATAGCCTTTCTCTGGCTTTTATAAGGCCAGAGAATGCCATGCGGTCGAAGCTTGGTAACGGCATGCATTATGGGGGCGAGGAATAGTAGCTGTGAGACGTGCCCCATAACTGAAACAGTTTTAGTGCCTTTACTGCTAAAACGGTTTCTGACGAAGATGGCAATGAATAGTTTTTTTCTGAAACGACTCTGTTTTCCCAATTCAAATGGCTATTTTCGATTTGGTCATTGGAGTTTTGCAATTTTTTAATCAAGCCCCTGAATTTTAGCACCATTTACAAGATAGTTCTTTTTTTGAATTATTCAACTCAGTCCTTAAATGGCTTTAAACTTTGGTATTTCTTCGATTGAACCCTTGATTTCATTAATTAAATTAATTTCAAGTTCATTTAAGTCCTCAAACTTATCAATTCTTCAATTAAGCTCTTGATTTAATTAATTAAACTAATCCAAAGTTTAATTAAGTCCCCAAAACTTTCAATTTATATTGTCTTGACCCAAATTTCAATTTATTCTTCACTTATTTCATATATTTTTTTATTATCATTTTTTTATTTTTATAAAATAAAAATAAAAGGAGTCAAAATTTGGGTTATGATAGAGAATGTTATATTTTGATCCCGTTACATGTTATCTTAATCGAGAAAACGAAGGGACAGACATTAGGTGAAGCATGAACTACATGAAGGTACTTGAGTTATCAAAAGATGATTTATCACCCTAAGTAAATTAAAAAAAAATGTTTTATCTGTTCTCAAATATTATTGACTGAGAAATCCTTGGCAAAGGTGGAATGAGATTTGAAAAGAGTTACAAGTCTTATTTAAACAATCAATTATTATTATGTAGAGAACAAACATGATTTAATATGGCAAACAACTTCATGCTTTAATATTAAATCGGAATATTATTGATGAAAATATATTAATTACACTGAGAAACCGATCACTGAAAAGTTAAGTCAAACCACTAATGACTTTTCTAATATTTAGGGGATCATGACTTGTTGCTAAACAATGCACCTGATCTTCAAATATAAATTAATCAATTATTGAATTGATAATAAATTAAATTGTTAATTTATTGAAATCTATTTAATTCACTACCAGAAATTTGACAAATACAAATGAAAACACCAATGGAATTTTTTCGTCGGTAGATTGCCGTGAATTTTATCAATAGACTTTTCCATCGTTATATTCATCGGTAAACACAGACAGAAACATTCTGTTGGTATTTACCAAGAGAATTATAGTGGGAAAAAAGAAATAAAAAAGCCAGAAAAATACAATGACAAGTAACTTTTACCGATGCCTTTACCGACATAATTAACCCGATAGTAAAGTTTGTCCATAAATATACCGACAGAAATAATTCCTCGGTATATACCAATAGAATTACGAACGATATTACAGTGGGATTTAAAAAAGTAAATTGTACGGTGACGTGACACTTTTTACTGATAGAATAACCGATGGAATGTTCGATAGAATAATTCTGTTGGTAAATTCATTAGTAATATTTAATTTTAGGAATATGGTTGACCCAGAATTGACATAAGAAAGACGGCCCAACTTATGACCTGGCAATCAACTCTCCTCTTCCCCTCCCTCATTTCTCCTTATTCCTTATGCATTTTTATTTTTTATTTTTTTGCAACAAACAACCACCCCCTCTCCCCCCCCTCCCCCTCTTCCCCTCAATCTCAACATAATTCAACCTCCCACAACAAATTTGGCCACCACAACACTCGATTTGTCAGTATCCATGTTCTAATTCAAATTTTATTGAGGATTCTTCACCTTAAATAAGCAAATCTACCCTTTTTTATTTGAACATAATTTTTAAATGTTTATTTTTTTACATATTTTTGTAGTTTATGTATTTTGTTGCACATACTATTTTTTTAGAAAGGATTGTTCAAGAATTTATTGGTTATGCATAGTGAAAACTAAACTCGGGGTTCATGTCGAGGTTATTAAAAATAGAAACGATGAATTAACTGTGGAAAATGATGTCTTTCAACTTAGTTAGGTAGTTTATTCATATCGAGTTGCATCATCAAATGACTTAGAAGAAAATTCAAATTTTTGCATCATCGATAACATTTTTGTTGATGTTGACATTGAGAAATTGAATGATGTTTTAATCTCTAGCGGACATACACAAGTTGATGAAGATAATAATAGGGACAAAATCAATATAGAAGATTGTGATGGAGATAAAGACAAGTCAATTGACAAAGAAGAAGACAATTCTAATTAATTTTCACAACATGAATTTGTAATGCCATAAACTATAATATAACATTTATGGATGACATTCACTTCATTGTAATGATAATTATGTTAATATATTACTGAATGACAAGGAAATATTTATTTTATTATTGTGATGTGAACTGGTGTTATTGTATTGTGCGTGCAGCTATGAATTTAAGTATTTGGAGGATTGATAGATAGGGAATATATATATATATAATTTGGCATCAGACACTGTATTCCACTGATCTACGGAATGTATCTATCAATATATTCCAATGTGACGGGAATTGTTCCTCTTCTTATTGGCACTGTTCATAGTGTTAATTACAAATTGATATACCAACGGAATGTTTTCGTCAATATATTCATGTGGCAATGAGAAATGTTCACTTCTCAAAGAGCTATTCATTTCTGAAGGGGGTGATAATTAATGCTTTTTTTACCAACCGAATGAGAATTTCAATGCGCTGACAATTAATGCTCTTTCTGATTGTAGTACATGTTCCCCAATAGAATCACCGACGGAATGAGAATTCCAAGGCGCTGGTAATTAATGATCTTTTTTACTATTGATTGTTTTCTCTTTTACCTATAAAATCATCAACAGAAGAAAAAGTCGTTAGTAATATTTGGAGGGGTTTTTAAGATTTTTCGTGCGAATTGAAAATTTAAACTTGACTTCACAGACAAAATCACCGACGGATAATTTCAATTATTCAAAATAAATTCTCATAATATTCATGTTCAATCCAATCCAATCCAATATTCATGAAAATCATCTCAAATCACAAACACATATCAATTCAAATCAATAATGTCAAAACAGTACAAATATTATGCACAACAATAAGCATTTTGTCCCAAGTTTCACAACATTTTAGCAATTTATCAAAAAAAAATAATTTGAGTTTATGGATCAACCTTCCAAGATGTTTGGAGTGTCTAAGATCTACTGAAATCAAGGCTCAAGGATTGCTAGAATAGTGGTAGAACAACTAAGAAACTATTGGAGACTATCAAAATAGTGTTGGGACCACGTGCGGACCACGTGCAACCGTGGATGGATGTGTGTGGGCTGACGACCTGAGTGGCGATTGACCAACGAGATAATGCAACCCATCCTCTCCTCTTCTTAGTGGTGTTGGAGGTTTCATGAACAGTAACTTGCAGGTTCTTGTGTGGAAGATTTTTTATGATGGCAATTTTAGTGGTTGAGGCATGGATCTAGGGTCGTCGTGAAAGAGAAAGCTTGACATTTAATTCTAGATCTATTTAACAAGATCTTAGAAAGTCCTGAAAAAAATTATTTATTTTTGCTTCGTATATAATATTTGAGAACCTAATAATTGGAGCTTTGGATTCGAATTTGATTCAAATATGGAATTTTGATTTGTTCTGTTGTTTGTGTTGGTGTTTGGTTTTGCAGAGCAAAGCAAAGTATGTTTTGAAAGTTGAAGAAACAAATGTAGAAGTGTGAGTGCGACTGCGACTGGGAGTGAGGTCAGAAGGAGGGTGAGGCCATCAACCCGAATTAATTTGCAAGAATTAGCTAAATTAATTTGCAGCAGTAAATTAAAAGGAAAGAAAGAAACAACGATGATATAAATTTTTCTATAACCACCTTGCTGACATAGATTTTTCTTCCTATATGTAGGCATTTCGATTGGTTGGGCTTTCCAGATCAATATTGAGTTGTAATTACTGTAGAATTTTTCCAATTTATGATAAACAATTTGTACGTTTCTTAAGGTTATCTAACCAAGCAGATCAATAACAATAAGATGGGTCACCACTATGCATTCCCAATTTTCTATTTTTTTAAAAAAGGGTACTAGCTAAGAGTCTACAACAACATACTTCTATTAAATTGTGGCAGCGTTTCTTGCCTTCAGAATTCGGTATGGACCCAGCAAAAATCCACAGGTCCAGATGGGCCAATCTTTTATCAGACGATATCGATCGGTTGCTATAATTAGCATAATGAGCTGCATTCAAATGAGTTGTTAAGTACGATATATGAGCTGTCTCAACTGGATCAATATGGACTGGCACCAGGAGGAGACATTTGATCAGATAATGATAGTGAGAAAGGCAATTGAGGATGCTAAGATCCCCTTCACGTATGTATCCGCTAACTGCTTTGCAGGTTATTTTGTTGGTAGCAGCCTCTTGAGACCTCAACCCCTCCAAAAGATGAAGTTCGTCTTTATGGGCATGCATGGCCATGTTAAGGATACGCAAGTAGTGGTAAGAAGAAAGAAAACCCTTAATTCTCTTTTGTTGCAATTTATACTGAATTATAGATGTTGTTTTTTTCTGTTTAGTTGTTTACATGGATGAAGATGCAATTACAACATACATGCCAATTACAGCAATAGACAAGAGCTAGGAATTGCTAAGTTCGCTGCTAGCCAGAACTAATATCATTGAATAAAATTTTGTATTACCTAAGGCCACCAGAAAACATTAGAAAAAAACTAAAAGAGATAAATAAAACATGTTATGGATTGAGCTATCATGCTGAAAATTTGTACCCAAAATTGTCGAAATATCTCCAGGCTCAGGCTAGCCCGTCGGCAGCTCGGTCCTTGAACACTTTTACTTAAAGCTCTCAGGTACCATCCATTTTGATTTGGATTGTAGAAAGGGTGTGTGTCTCTCACATTAGAAGCAGTCTCACGGCCTCACGCCCTCTAGTATTGCTACCCACTCCTCCATTTTGGGTAGCGGTTCATCCTTGGGAAAACAAGGAAGACCAAGAATTGAAGCAGTCCTAAGAGAAAATAAAGCTCATTTCATCTGCATTTTTTAACACCAACAAGGATCAAGGAATCTAACGAAGAAGAAGTCTTGCAAACAAGAGAGCTATGGAGATTAGTGTCACGTCTCCCTCAAAACAAGAGGTGGACTGGACTTTTGAATCAGACTAGAGAATGCACTTGCTTGGCTATCTAAGATCAATCGAGTTTCCATGCCATAGAGGATGCAAAGTTCATTTAACTCCGTCAGTCAGCTTGGAAAAGCCGGAAAGGCATCAAGATTTTCAGCCCATATACATTTTTACAAAAACATATGGACTACATTATTAAATACATGCATAGATAAAGTTCACGAATTATGTAGCTTGGTTTTAAGTGTACGAGTTATGTAATGTTTTTCAAAGATAGTTTTGGACATTATCTTATTTTATGCTATCTTTTCTGATAATAAAAACATATCGATTCTCGTTATAAAAAATTTATAATAATATAAGAAATTATTTAAATAATAAGGAATATTTTCAGGTTAGTGTGCATATCAATCAAGACTAGCTTTTTTTTCTTCAATTGATCTTATAGACGTACCCCAAATCGACTGGTATTTAAAAAAATATTAATATATTTTCCTAGATGTCCTAGTGTTTAAACCCATAAACTAAAAGAAAGAATGATATATCTTTAAGCATTATGTCAATCCTTTAAATTAATATAAAATATATATAATGTACATTTTCTGTAACAAAATATATAGATTTTCATAGAAACGTATCACAGTATAATGTCATTATGACTATATTGTAAAAATTGTCTTTAAGTCACCACTCCAACTTAGTCCAGTTTTAGATATTATTGTTTTCTATATTCTCTAATTTTTTTTATTCCATCATATTTATTCTTCAATTCTGATCTGATGAATACATGATCAGTTTGCTTTTTTAAAATAGTTATCACAAATCTTCATCTAGCTTTATCAAAATAAATATTTGATCTCATGTCTTTCTTAATAGTTTTTATGTATATGTCATAGAAAATGTGAAACTTTTCTCTAGTCCAATAAGTTTTATCTTGACTTTAATAACCTTTCATTTTCTTATTTGATAAGTTATTTCTAAAAATCCAATTAAGTAGTTAATGTCATAAGTGTAATATAATCATTAACTAGAAGCGTAAAAATATTTGATTGTATTGTCTAATTCAAAATTTGTGAAGTATGAATTATTGTTGATAATAGTTCTATTCTTGAATACAATGCCTAATAAAGAAGTGGATATTATGGGTAAAGAAAATATACAGCAATTGATTAAAGAAGTGTTGTTGTTAGGTAAGAGACACAACTATATTAGGTAGAGAAAAGGTTCACACAAAGTATCATAACAAATAAATGAAGTAGTAAGCTAAATACAACAAAAAATATTACAACCTAAGCAAAAAGAAAAAATAGCAGAATGACTTCTTATAACAAGCAAGGAAAGGTCATCTAAAATTAGTGTAAATTAGTGAAGGAAAGGTTCGCACAAATGAGTACAACAGATAAACGAAGCAGTAAGCTAAAGACAACTAAAAGTATTGCATCCTAAAAAAAGAAATAAAACAATAAAACTTCTTATAACAAGTAGGGAAATGTCACATGAAATTAGCATAAATTAGCAGACAAAAGGTTCGCACAAATTAGCATTATCGATAAGAGAAGCAGTAAGCAAAAGATAACTAAATATATTGCACCCTAAGCAAAATAAAAAATAACAAGCAGGGGAATGTCATCTAAAACACCAATAAAACTTCATATAACAATCAGGGAAATGTTGTTTGAAATACTAGTAAAACTTCCAATAACAATCAAGGAAATGTTGTTTTAAATTAAAACTAAACAAGCATTGAGATTGAAACAATTAGTGTCTACATCTAGCTTTATCAATTGACTAAAGAAGGAACATCATTGTAAAAGAATGAAATCTAAGGTAAACATGCCTGAAAACTTAAAGGATTTTTTAAGAAAAAAAATTACCCATCTAGCAATCCCTTGTCAGCTATTTTATATTCATTGTCTAGGTTGTTCTTTTTCTTGCTCTACCACAGTAAACAATAAGGGACACAAATCAAAAGTTTAAAGTTTGAATATAATGCAATTAACACACATGCATATGCAATAGAAACCCATAATTAGAATAGATTTTTATTGTTGATTTTAAAGAGATAAAATAAGGTGACAAATCTTTGATTTTAATTCTGAATAGATAGCAAAGCAGAAAGTGATGATTATAGCATGAGAAATAATAATAAAAACATATGAAATAAACTCATTGAAAAAGGGTGCACTTATTTCACTATGTTTACCTACCAAGATCTATTATCGTAAATGACAATGGTTAGAAGAAGAAAAAAGGCAAACATATCTAATAGAAAAAGATAACAGTTCTTATAAGAAGATAAGGGGAATTTGGTCTGGTTTTCTCACTCTTTTTTGGTAAAGTTTGTTGGAATACACAGCATACTATAGATATGATGGAGTTAAAGTCTGTAGCTACTAATTAGTAGTTCAAGTCAGTTAAGTTAGTTATAGTAGTTAAAGATTAGTTATAACAGTAAATGCCAGTTGCAACTAATCAAAAGCCAAGTTTTTTTTTTTTATGTGTGTGTGTGTTCGCATCTTCTTGAAGAATAATAAAAAGAACGCATATTTCTTCTCTCAAGCTTTACTTTTCTCTTCTCTACATATATCATTCTTGTGTTCTTATGCAGTTTTCACATGGTATCAGAGCTATATTTCTAATAATCAGATATTTGTCTACACTTTCTTTTCACCATCTTTTTTATCTTTCCAAAACTTCACAATGTCTAATCATCTTGAGGATAGTGCTTCTACAGCACACAATGATTCATCCAATATCTCTGTTTAGAATATTTCTGATGACTCATCCAGCTGCTACTACTTGCATCCTTCTGATAATCATGGTGCCCTTCTAGTCTTTGAGATCTTCACTAGTGAAAATTACATTGCATGGAGTAGATCCATATCAATTGCTTTAACGGTGAAAAACAAGATTGCATTCGTTAATGGTTCTCTAATTCAGCCCATCACCACTGATCATTCACTTTGTGTGGCCTGGCTAAGATCTAACAATCTTGTTTTTTCATGGCTAATGAATTCAATCGCCAAAGATATCCGCAATAGTCTTCTTTACTTCACAACAGCTTTCGATATTTGGGAAGAACTGAGAATTAGATACCTTAGAAGTGATGGACCAAGGGTTTTCTATTTAGAGAAATCTTTAAGTTCTATTTCTCAGAACTCAAAATCCATCATCAAGTACTTTAGTGAATTCAAGGCTTTGTGGGATGAATACATCAGTTATCGTCTAATCCCAAGCTGCAAATATGGAAATCTTGATTCTTGCTCATGCAATATTCTGAAGCATCTGACGGATCAACAACAATCAGATTATGTTATGAAATTTCTTATAGGTCTTCATGATTCTTATTATGCAGTCACGAGCCAACTGTTGCTTCAATCTCCTTTGCCATTTATGGGCAAAGTTTTTTCTTTACTTTTGCAAGAAGAGAGTCAGAGGTCCTTGACAAATGCAGTTGGTGTTTCTATCGATTCACAAGCAATAGTTGCTGAACAATATGTAAATCAATCCTCCAGACCAGTTCCAACATATGCCAATTAATTTACTAAACAGAAAGGAAAATTTGATGCAATTTGCTCTCATTGCGGTATTCAGGACACCTTGCTGATAAGTGCTTTCAGCTAATTGGATACCCTCCTGGATGGAAGGGGCCAAGAGGAAAAATATTTGTTGCCACACCATATATTAGCAAACATTTTCAAAGGATATCCACTGCAAACAATATTGTTGTCTTGGAGCAAAATTCTGGCACTCCCAACATTGTTTTCTCTCAAGAGCAAATCCAAAATTTGCTCAGTCTTACGAATAGCATCTCCAACTCAAACTTAAACTCCACTGCTAAGGATGCGTCTGCATCAAGTATATCCTTTTCTTGTCATACTATTTCTTCATCACAGAATCAATTCACTTGGATTCTTGATACAGGAGCAACAAATCATATGATATGTACTCTTTTTTTTTATTCAATTGTTTTGCCTAGAATCCAATCCAAAGTTCATTTGTCAAATGGTCAAACGGTTCCAATTGTTTTTACCGGAATTGTTAAATTTTCTCCTGATATCATTTTACGCAATGCCCTTTATGTTCCATCCTTCAATGTCAATCTTGTTTTTGTCTCAAGATTAATTGCTGACAGTACTGTTGGATTTTTTTTTCTTCAAACAAAATGTATCCTGCAGGACCTAAGCAAATGGAGGATGATTGGGCTTGTTGCAGTTGAATCTGGCCTCTATTTTCTTCGCGTACCTCTTGATCAATCTAACAATAAATGCTTGCCTCCTAGTTCATTAGTCAAATCATATATTGTTGCCTCTGATCTTTGGCTTTTTTGTTTAGGCCATATTCCAGCATCAAAAATTAATCTCCTGAGTAAATTCGATTCTTCAGTAACGGTACTAGCAATTCCATCTGTGAGATTTGCCCTTTAACTAAGCAAAAAAAGGCTACCTTTTCTTCTGTCAAAAAATAAATCTAATCGAGCTTTTCAATTAGTTCACATTGATATTTGGGACCTTCTTCTATTTCTTCTTACTCTGGTTATAGATTCTTCCTTACCATTGTTGATGATTACACTAGATTCATTTGGTTATTCTTAATGAAATCCAAATCTGAAATTAGAGCTATTCTTACCAACTTTCTAGCTTATGTTCATACTCATTTCAATATTAATATTCAGATTCTCATATTAGAAAATGGACAAGAGTTTAATATGCCTGTCTTGACTGTCTTTTACTAAGAGCATGGCATCATTCATCAATTATCTTGTGTTGAAACACCTAAACAAAATGGAAGGGTTGAGAGAAAACATCAACACCTATTGAATATAGCCAGATCTCTCATGTTTCAGTCCAAACTTCCATGAACTTACTGGATAGATTGCATTCTTACAACCACTCATCTGATAAATCGCACTCCTTCATCCATTCTTAACAATCAAACATCATATCATGTTTTGTTTCAGAAATCACCAACCTGCGACTATTTCAAGGTGTTTTTTTTTTATGCTTTGCTAGCACAATCACAAGCAGTCGAGGTAAATTTCATCCATGAGCCACGAAATGCATTTTTCTTGGTTATGCTCCACACATCAAAGGGTATAAAGTCTTTGACTTATCAACTCTTAAAAATTTTCTCTCAAAATGTAGTTTTTCATGAATCTGCATCCCCATCTATTACAGACACAGTTCATACACCTCTTGTGTTTCCAAACTTTCCTCAAACCTATGATTCCATCTCTTGTACCCCAGCTAAATCGGCTCCTCAAAACTCTGTTCCACCTGAAAATCTAGCTTTAATGAGTTCTATTCCTGCACCTTCTTCCTTTGAAAATAATGATGTTCCTAATCTTAGAAGGTCTGAAAGGCTAAGCATTCACCTAATTACTTAAAGCAATATTATTGTGGTAATATGGCTCAGATTCCTTCAGCAAATCCAGCATCTTCTAGTTGCTCTTTCTCTTATAAGCCCTACTCTATATTCTCTTTCTTATCCGATTCCAAATTATCTTTTAAATATAAAGCTTTCATTTATGTTGTTTCATCTGTTTTTGAACCAACATCTTACAAACAAGCCAGCTCTATTCCTTATTGGCAAAATGCCATGAAAAATGAAATTAAAGCTCTTGAGAAAAACCAAACTTGGGATCTGGTAATTTTACCTCAAAACAAATGTGCTATTGGTTGTAAATGGGTATACAGAGTGAAATTTCAGGCTGATAGCAAGGTTGAAAGGTACAAAGCTAGATTGGTAGCTAAGGGAGTCAACAGGAGGGAATTGATTTTTTTGATACCTATTCTCTTGTTGCAAAGATGACAACAGTTAGGGTCCTTCTTTCTATTACTGCTATTAAACAATGGCATTTACAACAACTTGATGTTGATAATGTCTTCTTGTATGGAGACTTAAATGAGGAAGTATATATGCAATTGCCACCAGGTTTTTTCAATCCAAATAATCCTCCGGTTTGTAAACTCAAAAGGAGCTTATATGAACTGAAACAAGCCTCCGGACAATGGTTCTCTAAGTTGTCTTCTTCTCTACTACACTTCGGTTTCATACAGGCAAAGTCAAATCCCAGTCTCTTCATCAAACAAACTTCAAACAGCTTTATGACGGTGTTAATATATGTTGATGATGTGATCATAGCTTCCAATGATCTTGCAGAAATAACTACAGTGAAACAGTTCCTTCGTGCATCCTTTCCTATAAAAGATTTGGGAGAGCTGAAATACTTTCTAGGTATTGAAGTAGCTAGATCTGTTGAAGGCATTGTTCTTTGCCAAAGAAAGTATGTTTTAGATGTGTTGGCAGATAGTGGTTTTTCTGGTGCTAAACCAGTCAGTTTTCCTATGGAATCCACTTTGAAACTTACTGCTCATGATAATTGTCACACTCGGACATCGCGGCGACCCGTTAAAAAATTAATCTCTCAATTGGAAAAAGGAACAGATATCTGATATTTTGTTCTTTAGGGGAAATGGTCTAGTTCAAGGAGTCGGCACCTAGTCTAATGGTCACTAGGAACCCTAATTGGTCAACAGAGATTCTTTGGTACGGGACTGGTTATGCGAAAAGAAAGATATTGTCACCCCTTAAACGTCCTACCTAAGGCAAGCTGCATTGCTGGTTTTATCTCAAATTGCTAAAGGTTTGTTTGTGTTCCATTTTTATTGGTCATCCTATAATATTCCCGACTCTGGCATTAGTGAATATTCACCTACGAATATTTTTAACTTTGGCGTTGGTAAATATTATGTAACCCCAAAAGTACGGTATTCCTGACTCTGGCACCAATGAATAAATCCGTAAAATTTTGTATTAAAAGAAACGACAACTATTTTTTTTCTTTTTTAAAAAAAAATTATTTATGTAGCTCAGTCTCAAAACTTATAAAAAAAGGTTCGGGTCACTGGTCCAAACCAGTGACCCGGCTGGCAACTATTGCATGCATGTGTGATTGGTTCACGCATGCATGCAATAGTAACCAGTTAATTATTTTAGCAAGGAAGGAAGGAAACTTACCTGGGCGTGCGGCTGCTAGAGATGTCGTTGTTTGCTATTATTGCGTTGTTTGGAAGACATAGACGAAGATGATGATGGAGGGTGGCCGACTGCTCACGATTGAAAATCCCACTTGCTGTTCTTTATGGTATGGTTGTCCTGGAGTTGCATGTTGCTGCTGCTGCTGCTGCCAGAAGGAAGCTTGCAGTGCTGGGCTTGTGGAAGATGCAGCGCTGGTGAGAACAAAAACGGCAAGGTAATGGTTGTCGCGGTTGAGGATGGTGGCTTCAGGTGTTGCTGAGATTAGTGCAGCTGCTTCAATGGGGGGCTGGTGCATGCTCACGGTGGCTGGGGAAGATGATTGTTGGTGGTTAAGGGTCTCTTCGGATTAATGGATCACCCGGTGCAGAGATGAGGCTGGTGCTCGTGGAGGAAGATGATGGCGATGGAGGGCTAGTTGATTCTCTCCTCTCTATATTTCTATTTTTCTGGTTTTCCTTCTCCTTTTTATTCTCTCTCAGTTTTCCAGTCTCTGCTGCTCCTCGCCAAACAGTAGGGGGATTCTGCTTTCTTCTTTGTTTCTGAAATGAGAACCAATGCTGAAGATGAGGGCAGAAGCCTGAAGAAGGTGACCGGGAGGGAGGAAGACGATCTCGGGCCTTTATTTGCTTCTTCTTTTTTTATGAGGAGCTGTAGCTCCTGGGGATTGAGACAGGGAAGAAAGGAAAAAAAGTTGAAGGGGGGAGGCAGTTAACAGGGTAAGATTCGGCCGCCTCCCCCTTTTTTTTTCGTTTCTAAGTCTTTTTATTTATTTTTTTGTAGGTTTCTGGTAATGGTTTTCTCCTGGGTTGTCTCCACCTCGGGGTTTTTTTCTCTAATCTTCTCTTCCTCTTTTGCATCACTGAGGTCTGTATTTATAGTGTCAGAGTCCCTTCACGTGTGAGAAACAAAGTTTCAATCAAACTCATTCTCTTTTTTGAAGTTTGAATTTGATTAAGAATTAAATTTGAAAGCAGATAACTATCATTATCTTGAAGATAAAGATTATCTTAAAGATAAGGATAGAATGACAAAAGTACATTATAGTCCCTAGTTTTCACGCAAGTTGACAAATCACACTTTTCATCGAAATAAATCTCTGATCTTTTAATTTTACATTTTAAACCCTGTAAAATTAAATTAAAAAGCCAATAGGCCAAAATTGGGTTATAAGAATAATAGTCCTTCATTATCTGATCCTGCATCCTATCGAAAACTCATTGGCAGACTTTTGTATCTCACAATCACACGACCAGACTTATCATATGCAGTCTAAGCTCTCAGCCAATTTATGTCCAATCCTCGTACAAGGCACTTGCAAGATGCAGAGAGAGTTCTTTGATATCTTAAGGCAACCCCAGGTTAAGGATAATTTCTCAAAGTTGATTCTGATTTGCATTTAAAAGCATATTCTGATAGTGATTGGGCTGGTTGCATTGACACTAGAAGGAGTGTCACTAGTTTTTCAGTTTTTCTTGGGGATTCTCTCATATCCTAGAAATCAAAGAAGCAACCTACTGTCAGTAGATCCTCAGCAGAAGCTGAATATAGAGCTTTGGCAATTACCACGTGTGAGCTCTAATGGCTAATTTATTTGCTGGCTGATTTCCATGTACCACACTCTCACGCTGCATTGTTGCACACTAACAGTAAACCTGCTTCAGAAATTACCTCAAATCCAGTACACCATGAAAGAACTAAACATATAGAAATCGATTGTCATCTTGTTAGGGAGAAATTGCATGAGGGTTTGATTAAAATCATCTGCATTCCTTCCAGATTTCAATTGGCTGATGTTCTCACCAAACCTCTCGGTTGTCTCTACTTTCATCATCTTCTTAGCAAGATAGGAATGATGAATATTCATTCTCATCTTGAGGGGGGATGTTGGAATATACAGCATATTATAGATACGATGAAGTTAAAGTCTATAGCTGCTAATTAGTAGTTCAAGTCAGTTAAGTTAGTTATAGCAATTAAAGATTAGTTATAACGGTAAATGTCAGTTGCAACTGATTGAAAGCCAAGTATGTGTGTGTGTGTGTGTGTGTGTTCGCATCATCTTGAAGAATAATAAGAAGAACGCATATTTCTTCTCTCAAGCTTTACTTTTCTCTTCTCTGCATATATCATTCTTGTGCAGTTTTCACAAAGTTTTTGGTTGAGAGAGAATAAATTGAGGTTTGATCTCGGGATTTCAAT
>Ga0325414_1003461_pt1 | contig 16395 bp, 5 predicted proteins | sample PopdelMetagenome_8_FD_206183 | JGI IMG/M metagenome (GOLD analysis project Ga0325414, IMG submission 206183) | Populus deltoides microbial communities from Bellville, Georgia, United States - Leaf-PdKOR-R3 | ecosystem: Host-associated > Plants > Phyllosphere > Phylloplane/Leaf | place: USA...
TCCTACTTCTTCTCAACTTGGTATCAGAACCTTCTGTCATCAGAACTCTTCTCTCCCTCTCCCAAATAAACTCTATTATTGATGCTGCTGATTTCTCCCTCCAAACCAGCATTGCAACCTAGACGGTCGGCCACCCACAAGCTATTGCCGATGGTGTCCTTCACAACAGCAACCTCCTTCACGTGCAAAACACATCAATGATTCTTCTTCTCATGTTTCTGTCGCTCCTTTTCATATTATGGGAACACCAACTATAGTTATAGTTACTTTGTCCAACACTCAACAAGTTATTTCATTGCTTATGAGCACAAATTATCATTTTTGGCGAATGCAGATGAAGTCTTATCTTCTTGGTCAAGGTGTTTTTCACTTTGTTGATGGCTTAGTGCCATGTCCTCCCTCTCATGTTTCTAACAGTTCTACTGGTTTTGTTTTCGACAATCAACTTCTCTTTTCTTCGTTGGATGCAACATGATCAACTTATTTTGAGCGCATTACTATCATTTCTCTCTATGAATGTGTTACACCTTGTGGTCGATTGTCATACCTTGCATTATGTTTGGCACACTCTTGAAAAAGCTATCGCATCTCTGTCTAACTCTTGCATTATGCAACTCCATGGGTCTTTTCAAGATTTTTAGCAAGGTGATGCATCGGTTACTATATACACGCAACAAACAAAATCGTTATTTGACGAATTGGTTGCTGCTAGCCGGCCTATCTCTCTTGAAGACTTTAATCTATACATGTTTCGTGGTGAGTTCAAAGACTTGGTAACTAGCCTTGTAACCAAGACAAAACTGTTGTCATATGCTGACCTTCACAACCACCTCATTACCCATGAATTTCTGCATAAGACCTCCCTTCAATCCATGGATGGAAGTTTACCTCTACTGTTGCAGCCACCATTATTGCCAATACCTTCTGCTGATCTTGCCACATCTTAACATAACTCCAATTTTAGTCGTACTAGGGGTTGTTCTCATGGCAACTAGCGTTCCAACAACAACCGTTACAATCATTAGAATATGTCTTGCCATATCATATATTGGACGTACCATGTTATGTTCATCAAAACGCATTTTTAAATTATCTAATATTCTTTATGTGCCTCATATTACCAAACCACTCCTTTATGTTCATAAATTTTGTCGTGATGATAATGTTTATTTTAAGTTTCATGCATCGGTGTTTTATTTCAAGGATCTCATCACCAAGGAAGTGCTCCTTTCCGATCAGAGTAATGTTGGTCTCTATGTCCTATCTGAGTCTTTTGCCATGTCAATCCTTAAGCCTATTGGTCTCTTTGCATCTCCACTATTGCTAATCTGTGGCATCGTTAATTGAGTCATCCTACTTCCTGCATTTTAAATTTGTTAGTTTCCAAAAATAAAATAGTTTGTACTTTTAGAAGCTTTCTTGCTTAATGTCAAACTTGTCCGCTAGGCAAGTTGTCGCATTTATCGTTGAGACCTACTAGTCACAAAACTACTCCACCACTTTATTTAATATTTAGTGATATTTGGGACCCTGCTTTTATGTTTTCTTCTATTGTTTTTTGTTATTTTGTTATCTTTATCAATGCGCATGCTAAACATATATTTTATTATCCCTTTTGTTTCAAAATCTGATGTGTTTTCTATTTTTCATTGTTTTCAAACACTTGTTGAGCGTAAGTTTTCATGTAAAATTAAATTTATTCAAACTGATTAAGGTGGTGAATATCGTAAGTTAAATCATTTCTTTCAGACTAGACTATTGTTATTCATCACAGGTTAATCTATCCTTATACCCATGAACAAAATGGCACAGTTGAACGTCACCATCGACACACCATTGGCACATTGTCGAAACCGACCTTACCCTCCTAGTACAATGTAATGCACCATTACAATTTTGAAAACTATACATTTGAATCATTGTTATATCTTATTGATCGCATGCCTACTCTTGTCCTCTAAAATAAATCTCCGTGTCTGTTTCATCGTACTCCTGATTATGATTTTCTGCGTACTTTTGAGTGTCTTTTTTTCCTTTTTTTTTGCGTCCATATCATGCTATTAAGTTGGATTTTCGTTCATCTTCATATATGTTCTTAGGATATAGTTCTTCTCATCTTGGTTATCGTTGTCTTGATTTAGTGTCTCAACATATTTATGTCTCTTGTCATGTTTGTTTTCATGAAGATGTGTTTTCTTTTGCAAATTCTGAACAGATAGCACAACAACTGTTTACCTCCTCATAACCTACACACCTCCCAACCTTGACTCCTTCTCAAATATTTTAGCCTACTTCCCCATAAATTCACTAAACCAGCACCCTTGACTTGCCACCTGTCGAACCCCTTCCAATCCAACACTTACCCACCGGGTTTGCAACCATTTCATCGCCACCCATCCCTGTCATATTGTCACCATCTGCTTGTTTTTCTAATGATCATTATGCAGGAACAAGTTCTCCTCCTATAAAAGTTCATGCTTCCAAGTCTGTTACTATAGAGAAAACTGGTTTTGCAGCAGGCTCTCCAATGTTTGTTGTGCGATCTAGCCCCTCGATAGGTTCCCCAGCTGATCTGCAACTTTGTGTCGATCTCTCATTGTATCCTCTCTAGCAGCTTACAGGTACAAGTTCTTCTTCCCCTCAACTTGTTGCTCGTCAGCATCCTATGGTACTCCATCCTCGACAACCAAAAATAACATTATTAACAGTGTCTGCAACCACCACTGATGCTTCAATCTGTCGGGTAGCGTCTCCTCCTACCCATGAACCCACCATTGCTTTTTCTAATGTTGATAGGTATGAGGCTTGGCATGATGCTATGCATGAGAAAATTCAGGCCTTGCACTCTAATGACACTTGGACCTTGGTTCCTTTTCATCATTTAATGAATGTTGTTGGCTATCAGTGGATGTACACGATAAAACATCAGGTTGATGACAGGATTGAGATGTATAAAGTGCGCTTAGTTGTTAGAGGTTTTACTCAACAAAAAAGGTATTGATTACTCTGACACTTTCATTCTTATTATTAAGCAGGCAACCGTCAGATTACTTCTCTATTATGATTTCTCGTGATTGGAAGATTCATCAGCTTGATATTAATAATACATTTTTCAATGACGTTCTTGATAAAGAGGTCTACATGAAACAACCTTCGGGTTTTGTTGACTCTGTCCCTCCCTTTCATGTGTGTAGATTGCATAAGTCTTTATATGGTTTAAAACAGGCTCTGCGGGCTTGGTATAGTTGTTTGAGTGACTTTTTGTTTTTTTATTGGTTTTCACACTTTCAAGGTTGCCATCTCCTTATTTATCTTCTCTGTTGATGTTGATATATGTTACTTTCTAGTTTATGTTGATGATATTCTACTTACGAGTAACAACTCTACTATGCTTCATCGCTTAATACAGTTGCTGAGCTCAAAGTTTAAGCTTCGCGACTTAGGCACTGTTTATTTAATTTGTTTGGCATTAAGGTTCAGTCCATCGGTATGGGTTTGATGCTACAACAACATAAATATACCCTTGACATCTTTACTCGGGCTGGTATAATCTCTTGTAAACCTGTTGATACTCCTATCTCTACCTCCAAAGCTATCATATTTTTAGATTTTTTTTTCCTAATCCTACATGATTTTTTCAAATCATGGGTTCGTCAAATCGTAGGTGCTCTTCAATATTTCACCTTTACGAGACCAGATATCTATTTTGCTGTTAACAGAGTCTATTAGTTTATGCATGCCCCTACAAATTCTCATTAGGTTGTCGTTAAATGCAATTTATGTTACCTTGATGGTACGACAACCTATGACTTACATATTACTCGTAGTTCTTCTTTTGCATTACATGGATTTACGGATACAAATTGGGCAGGTAGTATTGATGATTGTAAATCTACAAGTGGTTATCTTGTTTTCTTTGGTTAGACACCGATTTCGTGGAAATTAAGTAAGCGATATACAGTTGCTCTCTCCTCTACTGAAGCTGAGTATAAAGGATTAGTAGATGACACTGTTGAAGTTATTTGGCTTCAGTATTTATTGACAGATCTCCAGATCCCTTCTGATTCTGCTCCTATCATTTGGTATGATAATCTTAGTGCTACATATTTATCTGCGAATCCTATTTTTCATGCTCGCACAAAACATGTTGAAGTTGATTATCATTTTGTACGAGATAGGGTTGCAAAGAAGGAGATTCAGATTTGTTTTATCTCCTCCTAGGATCAACTTGCAGATGTTTTCACTAAGCCACTTCCTACTGTTTTTCGCTTCAAACTTCAAGTCAATCCTCCACCCTCAGTTTGAGGAGGCATATTATAGAATGATATATAGGAAATATTATAGGCACTACTCTAGTATTGTAATCTCTACCTATATTATTGTATATCGCCCTACATATATAAATAGAACAGGATTGGCTAACTAAAGGTTAAGCCTCCTACTTCTTTTGAACTAGGATATCATGTTATTTTAAAATTCTCGTTCAAATTCCAACCAAGATATTTCAGATTTATTTTTTTTTGTTTTGTTTTGAATAATCAACTTTTGCTCTTCATCACTCAAAATATATAAAGTTAAATCCTTCTAGACCAAAACATGGATGATAACTCAAAATAATTATACTATATTTTAAAACATGTGGGAAAAACATAGTGTAGGTACTGTGTACATAGACTCATTGCAATGTGGACCACACGGTACACATACAGTGTTTGTACTGTGGACCACACTGTAGATATTGTCTTTTCTATTTTTTATTTCAAAAGCTGCTTGGGCGTATTGGGTCTAGTATGGCCACTAGACCCAAAGTTCTTGGGTCAGACGTCAATGTCAAACCCAAGATTATTAGGTTTGTCATGGCTACCATATCCAATACAGATCCAATTCTCTTGGGTCTAGTGACCATGCTACACTGAAGAGAATTGAGTCTAGCGGTCAAACCAAACCTAAAAATCTTGTGTGTGGACCTAAGGTATTAAAGCCAGCATGGCTGTCAGACCCATGTATTGGCTCAAGGACCATAGATCATGGTAGGCTTGGTGGTCTCTCATGTACAATTGTCAATTGCTGTAAGAAGTCATGGATAGCTAAGATAGAGAGGTGAAAGAATTAGATTAGAAAAGCGGGCCGACACACCCACCTATTTTGCTCTTACGATAAAGTGACCCACACCAGTAAACATAGTAGCTTTAGTTCCTATCACCAAATCAGTTAGAGACAAAAGTACACATGCCGTTTAAAAATACATAACTCAATCTACGAAACTCTTACTCACCTCTTATGCATGGAACTATTCCACCAAGTGAAATCCATCCTTGCTTACCATTTTCTTTTGAAGTAATCAATTATGTATTTTGGATTCAAAGTGCAAACAACCATAGTTATTAAATTCGATTTGGGGATTAACCCACACAAATAGTCAAGTCTTAAGTTCATTCAAAAAAAATTTAAAAAGTATTTAAAGTTTTAATATCTCACATAAAAAAATTAAAAAATAATTAATGTGAATATAGATTATACATATTGTAAATAATAAAGTTTAAAAGATTATTTCAAAAGATTTTTTATTCCATATTAAAAAGATATTATCTTTTCTTTTTTAAGTTGAAGTATTTAAACCAAAAATATTTTTTTATTTCACATTAGAACAATACTTTTTTTTTTCTTGTGAACATAGAGTTTGTATACTAATAGACTTCCAATCTCATATTGGAAAAATAAAAGTTTCTTCTAGTAATTATATAATGAATTTTGATATGAGTTAATAACCAACAAGGAAAGATTAATATACTTGTGCGCATAAGGTTAGGCTGAGTAATAGAAAAACCTCTTATTACCCCCTATACACGCGAGGCAACACCTATGTTTTCACTATTAATCATTTACTTATTTTTTTTTGTTAAGAAAATGTAATTTTTGATCCACATGGAAATGTTCATGTCATGGACATGCAATAAAAATATTTGAACCTAGCCGTATATATCAAAGATTAAATTTTTCTGAATGTTGCAAAGATGTTGGGAGTAAAAAATATAAAAAATTTACTGGTTACCTAGATCATGAATTGACCAAGTTGGCCGAGCGAAATTCACCGGGCTAGTGACAGGCTCAATTTATGCAGGTTTTTTTCAATGCATTTCTGTAATTTAAAAACTTTAAGTTCAAATAAAATTTTTTATGCATACATATAATCAAATAAATCAAGAACTATGAGTGTAAATAAATAAATAAAAAATCATGAACGATATCTAAAAATAAAACTTGAAGAATTGAGAAACATGTGCAAATCAAGATATTTAATCTTGAAAGACAGGACATTCGACCGATTATGTTTGCTAAATTTATTTATTAAAATAATTTTTTGAAGCAAACAATAATAGAAATAGAGGCACAAATTAAATTGATCGAATAAAATAAAGGGAGAAAAAAACATCATGCAAGGCGCACATATTAGAGATACTATTTGAAAATATAATTTTTTATTTTTAAGTTCATCCATACAAAAGATAAAAAGAAATTATAGATGAATAAAAAAAAACTCTTCAAAGTTAAATGTATAACTAAAAAAATAATCGTCATTTAAAAGAGACTCTCCAAACAAAATGAAAGAGAATGAGTGCTAATTTAAATATCAATTAAAAACATTAAGAGAAAAAACCATAAAAAATAATCATTAATTTAAAAAAAAATTAGAAAAAAGAAGAAGCAAAAGCCAGGCGTTGCTAGGCCTAGCAAGCCACGCCAGCTCGCTTGTCCCATTTTGTCAGGGCCCGAACGATTGGGCTCTTAATATTTTTTCTATTTGCAAATGAAGCCCTAGATTTTTTTAAAAAAATCAGACAACGCGTCATTTGATTTGCCTTAATTTTGACTACTATGTTGGTCAGGAAATTGGGGCTTAAGTGTTTTACCTAAAAACCTGTTTTCAACCTATTTTTTTTTAATCCAAAACACCCATAAAAACACTATAGGAACCATGATAAACATATCTATGGCCTCAAAAAACCTAAAAACATCACCAAAAAAACTGAAATCAACCCGAATTCAAAAATCAACCCGAGTTCAGATATGTTTTTTCATGAATTTTAAATGTAAAAAAACACCTAATATGAACTCGTTTAATCAAATAGAATCAGTTCACACAAATATCGTCCATTTTGGTGGCCAAAATCGGTATCAATGATGCTTTTCTTTCTCTACCGCCGGAATTTAGCAACCTTTATCTCTCATCTTTCAACCAAGGATAAGAAATAACAAAAATAGACTTTGGTGCCAAAATTGAATTGGAAACATTTTTAGGTACTGAAATTGTATAATTTGTGTGATTTTTACGGTTCAAGGATCAAAATGCATCTTTTACGAGACTTATGGCATGTCACCCATGTTTAGCGCCTTTTTCATTTCGGTCCCTCTTCTTTCAATCTCATCTTTTTCATAAGAAATTAAAATCATTTGGTCTTAAATCAGGACTAAATCACTGGAAAAAAAGTTTGAGGATCAAATAAAAAAACATAAAATTTTACACAGCTCATCCACAGTAACATATGAAAAGGTAAACATTGAAGCCTTGCACAATAAAAACCTCACACCTTCTAGAATAGTACTTAATAATTCAGCACTTTGAAGCTGTAATAAACAAAATTCTTATTTGAATTAATTAGTAATGTGCTTCATTTAATTTCTCATCAAACTTGATTCAAACATAAATAATAAAAAAGTAAATAGAAAAATAACCCAAACCTACTAGCTTGATTAATAATTTTGTTTGATCTATCAAAATCGAACCAGGTGATTTCTATATCACAAAACAAAAAAAATCAATTCAAAGAATAACCTTAATTAAATCAATTAATTTAGAAGAAAACAAGACAAAAAAATCAAAGACAACCCTATTTTAATCATAGAGATAGAATCGATCATATGTGATTATCGAAGAAATCGAGACCGAAGAAAAAATGAGACAGACAATGAGAGAATGAGTTCTTACTATCTCTCTAAAAAACTCTTGGGAATGAATTGGTAGCTTCACTGTGTAGGAAGCCCACCCCCAACTTAATTTCTTCCCTTTTTTATCTTTTTAGTTTCAATATTAATATTTTTTCTTAAATTCATACTCATATTTTTCTTAAAAGTTATCCTGGTTTCCTCTATAATTACCAAGTCAATTGAATCAAGTCAAGACAAATCTCACTTGAGTTTATTAGTAAGGAGTCGATTAAGAATGGTTGTTTTTTTTTTTTGGCAATATCATCCTCATATTTTTTTACTTGTCGGCCAGGTTATCTTTGGACATGCCAAATTAACTAGGTCACATTGAAACAACTCCCACACGGTTTATTTTTAAACTCGAACTAAATAAGAAGTTGGGTCAAGAGGTTTCTTATGTCAATTTCATCATTTGACTTTTCTTTACCGAAATACCTTTAGACCAACCAAGTCAACTAGGTCGTGTTGAGACAACTTCCACATCATTATTTTTTTACTTGTCGGTTAGGTTATCTTTGAACATGCCAAATTGACCAGGTCACATTGAAACAGCTTCCATATGGTTTGTTTTTAAACTTAGGCTAAATAAGAAGTTGGGTCTAGAGGTTTCTTATGTTAATTTCATCCTTTGAATTTCTTTTACTAGGATACCTTTGGACCAACCAAGTCAACTGGATCGCGTTAGGACAACTTTGACATCATTGAATTTTAAACTCGAGCTAGATGAGGAGTCAGATCAGAAGATTTCAAGGTTGACATGTAAGTTAGATTTAATAAAAATATCAAATAGTTTTATATGGCATGAATATTTTTTATTATATTCAAGAATTTCTTGATTTGACCAGTAGCATAGTGTGGGGCTATAAATTAGTTTACTACAAAAAAAAAACTATTGCCTTTGATGGGGATGTTGCTGGATGGTGAAGAGAGTGAATGATTGCGGGAAAAGAAAACCCTAATTTATATATATATATATTAGTATAAATGTAGTTTTTATAAAACAAATTTAAGGATATTAATAAATTTCAAGTCATGTTGGAGTCGTGTTTCAAGTAGAATAGAGTAGTATCCATGACGAAATCAAAACATGATTTTTTGCTTTTAGGTTTTATCCAAATATAACCAATTACCAATCAAATAGCTAATCAAACAACCACAAAAAAAAAAAAAAACACAAGAAATAACCTAGAACAACTACCACCTCTGTCTATGCTTTATAGGAGTTATATGCCAAATTACTAAGTATTAGGCATATAGCTCTTATCCTAGAACCACCACTACAACAAATTTTTCTTGTCTGGTACAAACCATAATTTACTTGTGAATACCACACTTGCAATCCTGACTATGGTATTGAGACTTGTTATGCTTTTAAGAAAAGGTTATTGGAACTAATCAAGATGGGATAGGTAACTTTTAGGATTCTCCCAATGTTAATTTGAATACTTTACCTAACCATGTTACAGGTAATAGTGGAGTGAGTGTGGTGGAAGTAGGCAATAAAAAAAGATAAAAGTATCTATGAAAAGGTTGTACAACATGTTGGTATAATTAGTGATGTGAACCTCGTGATAACGTGGTCACGCAACCCACAATCAAGATCAAGATCTAATCCAGGAAAGCCGAAATAGGTCTGATAGGAGTGTGACACAATGAAAACTTGCCCCAAGGCACCAACATTATTGGAATGAGTAGAAACGCCATAAAGCCAGTTAATCTTTGATAAGTCAGATTCAGTTCGTTCAAGAACTGAAGAATGCAAGAATCACTCTCACACGTAAAAAATAAAAAATTCAGAAGTAATAATTATTAAATCTCTAAAATTTAGGTTACATGTGTTTAAATAGTTCTTAAAAGTAAATGGATCTACCCTTATGGGTTGAACTGACCCACATACAAAACTGACCCAAAAAACTCTAAATTGAAAATCCCATAACCTGATCCAAACAAGCCTTGGATCCTAGCTCAAAACAAAGTTTTTAATTAAGCCCAAACATAAAAAAAATAATAAAAACAACTAATCTGTCATTAACAAAGATGCCAAAAATAATGTCAAGAAGATATTCAGAAAATGGTGGTCACCTACAAAGATTGGCATGGGATATTGTCATTTTCCCTTCATACATAAGGCACTATAGTCAAAGTTTTAACAAAAGCTACCCTATATTCTTTGGTGTATGGGATGGAAGCGATGATACCTTTGGAAATGGAAATCCCATTGTTGAGAGTATTGATAGATTCTAAGCTAAAAGAGGTCAAGTGGGCTAAAATGAGATATGAATAGCTAAGCCTGATTAGTGAGAAGATGATACCTGCAATTTGTCATCATCAACTCTACCAGAAAATAATGGTTAAGATATAAAACAAGAAGGTTCAACCTCGAATATCCCAAGACAGAGATCTCGTACTAAAAAAAATATTGTCTTTAATAGGAGAAGACTAGAACAAATGGGCACCAAACTATGAGAGTCCCTATGTAGGGAAGAAAACTTTCACGGGAGCAGCTTGTCTAGAATGGATAGAGAAAATCTAGCTAGAACTATGATATTTGATTCTATAAAGAAATATTATGTATGATGTATCCAGTTTCTTCCAAATTAATAAAGTAAAGTTTAGCCATGATTTATTGGTTTAAAGAACCTTTCTCTATAAATTGCATAATCTCAAAGCATTTGAAAATATTTTTTTCTAAAAATCTTGAAAAAATCTACTTTGTGCATTATTATAAGGAATGAATCATAATATACTCAAAATAAGATTCAAGCAATTCTAAATTGAAAGGTGACCAAACCAAAACTAATTATGAGATAAAACTTGTTTCTGAATGACTTTTTAAATTGCATGGATAAATGTTTGGTAGTGGCTTGGCAATCATGCTCGAATTATCTTGAAAAATGAAAAAGTTTATCAATCTTAATGATGTGTGTTTGAAATGAGAAAATAACATATTTGTCTATCATCATAAAGAGAGCAAACTACTGAAATCCATACATGGATCTATAAAATTCAAAACCCAACACTAAGGGGTATCATCATTAAAAAAAAAAAAGAACTAGTAAAAGAGGAAGTAAAAAGAAAGAAGTGAAAAAAAGAAAAGAAAACGAAATGATGATTTCATGATGCTTTATGACTAAATAGCATAAGTAAAAGAAAAGATCCTGAAGCAAGACTCCTTGATAAGAAAGAGAGCATATCCAAACGAAATCTATAAGACGACTTCACAAAAGAAAAGAGGCTAGAGAAAAAGTGATCTTAAGTCTTTAAACCATTAAACACTTTTTTACCGCAAAACATTTATTTCTTTCACAAGCCAAAACCATAGTCATAGTCTGCATTACGTGCCTTTAGAAATCATTTCTAATCAAGCATACACAACCTAGGTTGATAAACGATGATCTTAGCTTTCACACAAATTGACAAAATAAGTAGTGACCCATTATTATTCATGTAAGGAAAATGTAAATTCTAACATGAGATAACTTTTGATTCTATATAAATTTTCAAGTAAGTGCTTGAAACCTCTTTGAAAACTAGAACATAAGGTTACCTCTAGTAAAAGCCTGACCTAAGATAACCCATACTCTGAAACTGATAAAATCTTCAGGAGAATTGCTTGAAACATAGTTTTGATACATAGATTGAAAGTTTCAGTTTTCATGAACTATACCAAGTCTTTAAAAGATTTCTTCTTGGAAAAAGGATATTTGTGTTGAACAAAAAGAACCCAAAAAGCCCTTAAAATAAAAAAAAGGCAATTAAAGCATAGACAAAAACATGATGGTAAAATCACATATTCAGTGGACCAAGAAAGGGATCCATAAAAAACAAAAGCTGAAGGCTTTTTCCCAAAATAAAATGGTAAGAAACACAACACATGAGCAGATTATAGATCAAGAAAATGAAATTTGAGCAAACAAACAAGCTTATACCAAAAACTAATAAGCTCATAGCAAACCAAATAAGGGGGTGACTTATGTTTCTAAATTAGGTAAGAATACATGCATTTAATCCTAAAGCAATGTTTTATTTTATAGGAAAAATCCTCGAAATTAGATTCAGGTGAGTTAAAGATTGACAAAGAAGGAATCCTTAAGCTCATAAATCAAGAAAGGAAAAGTTAACCCTGCAATCAGGAAAAAAACTAGCTTGCAATGAAAATATTTTGGATTCAATCAAAATAGTTAAGATGCCTTTGGATAGTTCTAGTTGAAAGGAATCGTTGAGAAACAGGATTTTAGATCAATTGAGCTGAAAACAAAAGTTGGTGAGATGATAGGACTTTGCCAGAAAACAGTTGTATAGGAGAATAATTATACAAAAATGGTTCTTCTAATAGTTGTAAAACTAAGGTTCTAGTTGAAGAGAATCACTAAGATGCAAGATTTCAGGTCAGCTGAGTTGAAAATAAGAGTTGATGAGATGACAAGATTCTACCAGAAAAATATGTGTATAAGAGAAGAGCTGTGAGAACATGGTTCTCCTAGTAACTACAAAACCAAAGTTCTAGTTGAAGGGAATTGTTAAGCTGCATGATTTCAAGTCAACTAAGCTGGAAACAAGAGTCGTTGAGATAACCGACTCTGCCATAAAAATAATTGCATAAAAGAACATCTATGAGAATATGGTTCTCCTAGTAATTGCAGGACCAAAGTTCTAATTAAAGGGAATCGCTAAGATATATATAGGATTTTAGGTCAACTAAGTTGAAAATAACAGTTGTTGAGATGACAAGACTTTTCCAGAAAAAAATTGCAAAAAAAAAATAGTTGTGAGAATATGGTTCTTTTGATATTTGTGACATCATGGTTCTAGTTCAAGGAAATTACTGAGATTCGGGATTTTAGGTCAACTACGCTATAAACAAGGGTTGTTGAGACAACAAAACTCTTTTCTAAACAAGAACAGTTAAACCCAGAGCTCTAGTTGAAGGGAATTGCTATGTTTCAGGATTTCAGGTCAACTGAGCTAAAAACAAAGTTGCTAAGATAACAGAAAAATCATCTCTTTATAGAAATAGTTAAATCATAATTCTGGTTAAAGGAGATCGCTGCAAAGATATAGTTTCAAGTCAATCGAACTAAAGTTTTGAGAAGATCAGGTTTGGAGAACAATTTGTTTATTTTTACAAACTTATTACGCAAAGCACTTGACAAATCTTAGTTCCGTAAGTATTGTAAAGATGAGGAATTTGTTGTTACCAATTTTAAGGCCCCACTTAATTATACAAAAAATCAAAAAAGAAAATAAATCAGAAAAAGTAAATATAAAAAGAAATAGAAAAAAAGTTTAAAAATAATATATATATTAGTGGAGAGAACATGAAGAATGCCTAAAAAATTGCCAAAGACTGGTTGGAGATGATTAAAATATATAAGGTTGAAAACATTAGTAGTCCAATATGAACAAGTGAAGGCCTCTTGAAATGGGAGAAATTGAATTTGGGAAGGAAAAATCAAAATTGGATGTTTACAAACTTAATTGGAATTTGTTAGGGTTTAATTGATTTTATTAAGGACTTAATTGCAAGAAAATTTGGTTTTTGAGTTTAATTTTGGTTTTAATTGGAAGAAATAAAAGTCTAGAGGTTAAGCCATAATTTTGAAAATTTAATTTGATCAAATCAGGGGTTTAATTGCATATATATTAAAATTTGATGGGCAATTAGAGACTTGATTGAATAAATTCAAAACCAAGAACCAATTTGTATAAGGTGTAAAACTTTAAAGGCTGACATTGGTTTAATTAGAGGTCAAATTGAAGAAAATTTAAAGTTTATTGATCGATTGAGGGTTGTAATACACAAATTAATTACCAAGGATCAAATTAGAAAATTCACTGAACTTTAGGGACTAACACTGGTTTAATCATGGGTAAAATTGCATGAAATTGAAAGTTTAAAGGCAATTACATGTGCAATTAAAAGATATCACAAGATCAGGGACTAAATGGAAATTTGATCAAATCCTAAACTAAAAACCCTAATTTCTTGGTGGTTAATCTAGATGACACGACATATGGTTCATGTTCAAAATGCATTGTTTGGAATAGAGGGTAGATGACACGTCGTATGACCACTATTCATCTTCTTTAATAATTTTAGGTTGATCAAGTTGGCATCTTAAAACAAATGAGTGTGAAGCTACAAACCTTCAAATTGAGTAAAGTTAGATAAAGAAGAAAGGTATGCTTCCTCTCTACCAATTTTAAGTGGTCTCCGATGACGATGACATTAAAATTGCTCAGATAAGGCTTCGAAAATGATCAATTCAATTAGTCATGACTTTGATACCCATTGTACAAAACCACTGATTTTTTTTATGTGTTCACACTTCAGACTTTCTCAATGGGTTCTTATTAAGAGTTGACCACATTTCTCTTAGGTTAAAAAAAACTAGAAACAACTCTCTGGTCTTTAAGTTTAACAAAACCATCAAAATCTCTAAAACCATGTCTATTGTAAAACCAACAAAGTATAGAGCTTTCAACTGTTAAAACTATTCAAAACCCTCCTCATTTTGATTAGAGGGTCAAGTATTAATCAATCATGATCAAACACTTATCAAAATCTTAGCTTGAAACCCTATATAAACCCTTAAAAAAAATCAAAGCATGGGGGAGAAAGAAGAGAGAAAATATAGAAAATGAGATCCTAGTTGTAAAGCCTAGTATAAGGGTTTCTTTATCTTTAAAAGAGTAGAATTGTTAGAGGTAAAATTTTGCAAAAAGAGAGCAAAAAGGACATCGGTCATTAATTGAAGCTTTGAAGGTAGAAACCTTCTCTAAACTAGTAGAAGATGTCCATGAGACACACCTTTAACTCTTTCTTACATGTTTTAATGATATTTTGAACTTGTTTTGTTGTTACAATATGTTGAGCTTGAATTTTGATTAATTCATAAAAGTGTTGTTTTTTCTTTGTTCAATCCTGATTTAAGTTTCTAGTTGATATTACTAGATGCTAAGAAAATATGTTTATGATTGTTTTGATGGAATGAAGTAGTTTTGGGATCTCCTAAAAATGGGAGAAGACTTTTAATGTTTGTTTTGATGCGTGTTCTTGGTTTCTAGGTTTGTGTGAGTCATATTAACTGTTAAAAATGCAAGTTTTGAATCCTAAATTGTTGAATATACTTGTTGATTAGGTTTAGCAGTTTTGGGAATTGAAACCTCATGCATGTTTTCCATGATTTGTTGTTTTTTATTGTTTGTTTTGATTTAAACATGTGTAACTATGACAATGTGGTTTATGGGAACAAAAATCAAAAGGTTGGGAGGCCTAAAAGATCAGTTCTAGGTTGAATGATATTCTTGCATTTTTCGACAGATTCTGGGCATTGTTCTTCGTATGAACATTGCCTTGGCTACTTAATTTTGACCATTTTTTCTTCGCTTATTTGCATCAACATCTTCACATGAGTTTGTGAATCAATAATTTAGGGTCATTTCGTAATAATAATTATGATTTCTGAGTTGTAATTCTAGAGTTTTGTTTTTGCATCAAAACCTATTTTTATCAAATTGTTCCAAATGCTAAAGCTAACAGCACATCACTGAAAGAAATGGGAATAATTGGCACTAGTAGTGGTAAAACTTGATCATTACTAAAGAAACCTCTTTGTGCCGTTTTAGCTAGACATTAGAGATTGAATTCCACTCATACTCTGAGGTGGAGTGCTGGTAAAAGATTAGAAAAATTATCTCATTATGTCAATAACCAAACGACTGAAGAAGAAAATGATACTAAACAAATGATAAAAACTTGCAATACCAATGCGGTGAATTGGTATTATGAGCCTGATATTACATCAGGGAGAAAAATGGAAATAGACAGTTTCCCCAAGAGGCATTTGTTTTAAATATTATTGCTAATCCATTATTATGGTGTGTTGTCAATGCTATGTGCTAAAAAAACAGAGAATAATGTTTATTATATGTGTTAGAAAAAAGAGAGGGGGGGTTCGGTGGATTGTAATTTATCTATTCTGAAAACTGAATTTTTTTTATTTATTGAAAAGAGAATAATGTTTTTATATATATTGTATTGTATTATTGTCTATTGAAATTAAAAAATACAATCTCAGCACTCAGCAGCAGAATTTGTTTTACAACATATCAACCAAAATAAAAGAACTTAACTTGTGAAAATAATCTTTAAAATTACAGTTAAACTTATGCATGTCATACTATTGTTAATCTATTATAAATTATTGGTTTTTAACATGTTTTCATATGTAATAACAGATGGAAACTACTCAAATTCAAAATGCTTCATCCACGGGCATTACACCAACATCAACTACTTCTCCAACTTCAAAACCTAACGCAGAATCAACCAATGTAGGATCCACCACAGATTCAAAAGGTAAACAACCTCAAGTCCTTACATCTAGGAAAAGAAATGCTGATGAT
>Ga0325414_1003462_pt1 | contig 16394 bp, 5 predicted proteins | sample PopdelMetagenome_8_FD_206183 | JGI IMG/M metagenome (GOLD analysis project Ga0325414, IMG submission 206183) | Populus deltoides microbial communities from Bellville, Georgia, United States - Leaf-PdKOR-R3 | ecosystem: Host-associated > Plants > Phyllosphere > Phylloplane/Leaf | place: USA...
ACCCCGTAGGAATCAGGGTTGACTGGTCGGTGGCAGCATATCAATACCAGAGCACACATGCCTGAAAATATCGCATTTACCATTGTAGTTATGACCAAACGTCCAAAATCTTTCTGCCTATCCATGCTTTCTCATTAAAAAATTATTACCATATTTCCAACACGAGAAACAACAAAAGAATTGCGAGATCTCGAAATTTTCCACCGACTAAAATATTATAAGAATAAGAATATAAAAGCTGGATTTTGTTTCTTTTAAATAAAAAAAATAAACTTTAGCAAATAAAACAAAACAACAATCCCAAAAAAAATTCATACTTTCCACAGCACATAGAGCTCTGACTAGAAATAACCGCATACAAAATCCTTCACAAAAAAAATACACAAGAAAAGCAATTCCTCGCGTAGAATAACCAAACTTTACCAGCAAAAACAGCTCATTGTCTTCCATTTCAAAACCAAAACACCAAATCAAGCAGGGATCTAAACTCAACAAGCCCAAAAACCACCAAACTTCAAAAAAAAGAAGCAGCGATATTACTGTAATTTATTATACCTTCAGAGATAGCGTTTTGAATCTCAGCACATTTAAGAACAGTATTATGGTCATTAAGTCCTTCTTCTTCTTCAATCAAGTAATCACCATGTCCATTCTTTCCAGCACCTCCACTGTTATTGGACGCCGCCGAACCCGGTGTAAGCTTGACCTTGGAGACCAACAGCCATTGAAAGAGAGAAAATCCAATTCCAATAATGGCACATACCGGAATCAGAATCTCCGTTCCCAGATCTGGCAAAACCGGCGAACCCATCCCTACGAAACCCTGATTTTATCTTGTTTGTTTGTTTCTCCAATAACAGGAGAGAAAGAGAGCGAGAGATCGGGAGAGAGAGAGAGAGAGAGAGAGGCGTGTGCTCCTGATGAGGAATGTGTGATACGGTGAAGGGGAGAGAGAGAGAGACTGTTATTTATAGTGAGTGACGGACGGATCTCATAAAAAAGTGGGCCAGCCAGATGGTAAAAGTCAAAAACAGCACATGTGGTCGAATACAAATTTACTATTTTTGGTTCTGAAGGCTTAATTGGGAATATGCGTTTTTTGTGCTCAAACTTGGGGTATTTATGATAGCTGGGGGACTAGATTAGATTTTTGTTTTTGGTAGAGGATGAGATTCGATTTTTTTTGGACGTGTTAGAGTTTTTTTTTTATATAGTGATTGATGTTATTTTAGAGGTTATTTTTTAAAATATTTTAAAATAATTTTTTTATTTTTAAAAATTTATTTTGACATTAAAATATTAAAACAATAAAAAAAATTAAAAAATATGTGAATGAGTTGCCAAAACAATAGTCTTTTCTTTGTGGGAGTTTTAAGATGTGTTCTTGACAAGTAGTGTTGCCGTAAATGTAAGTTCTTAACTTCATTAAGATTCTTGATAGAATTTATCCATGTCTTAATAAATCAAGGATAATAATTATGAAGAAAGTAGTTTAACTTATCAGCATTTGGGTTTGCTTTCTAGAGATTACCAGTTTGAATCTTATAAATCTCAAAGTCACTAGAGACTTACATGATCGTTAATTTCAAGGCTCGTGGAATTAATCGAGGTGCGTGCAAGTTAATTTAGATACCCACGTTAATTAAAAAAATGATAGTGCAATATTATTATTAAGGCAATTACGAGGGAAATTGAGGGTGAATATCTATCAACTTGATTTAAAAAGATTGGAATTTGACATACAAATTGATCTTGAAATACCCCTAGTCATTGTAAAAAAAATGAAAAAAAAACATTCACTAAAAACAATAAATCAAGATCATTATGCACAATTACTAGATAGAGAGGTTGATTTAATTTTTTATTTCGACAAATCACTCGTCAAGGGTAAATTTACGACTACAAAACAATGGGTCTAAAATACAATGTCAAGGGTTGAAGTATGGAAAACAGGAGCGACCAAGGATTGCTGATTCTCTCTTAACCATGGATGGAAGCATGCATTTAGGGTTTGAAAAATTGACTTGTCACTTGTCGTCATAAAATTCACACCTAGAAATTAAGATATAAACTTAATTATTTGTAAAGTGTGAACCTTGTATAAAATTATCTATTATTTGATTAACATCTCATCAACAATAATGTATTTAAAAAATGATTGAGTCGACGTTACTCATCTTACTTTTAATATGTTAATATTAAAAATAAATTTTAAAAAATAAAAAAACATTATTTTAATATATTTTCAAATAAATATTTTTAAAAACAACTTCCATGCCATGTTCTAAAAAAATCCATGGCTATGAAAAATTGTATAGCATCATGGTCAGCAATAAATATATTAAAAAAATTATTAAGTTGACGTTACCTCATGCTGTTTTTTAATAATTTTAATGTGTTAATATTAAAAATAAATTTAAAAAAATAAAAAAATATATTATTTTAATATATTTTCAAATAAATATTGTAAAAAAACACCGTGTAAGCCATGTTATAAAAGAATCTTTGGCTATAAAAAATTGTATACCATAATGGTCAACAATAAATAATTCATAAAATCTAGAAGGACTCATTGTTATTCTAGAGCTGCGTCTTTAAACAATAAATCAGTAATCGTCAACTGGAGAGTTATATTTAATTTCTTATATTAACAAATGACTACAAAACAACGGGTATAAAATACCATGTAACGTGTGGAGTATGGAAAAACAAGGACAACTAAAGATTATTATTATTTATTTATTTATTTATTTATTTATTTTATTTTACTATGGATGGAGGGGCATGCGTTAAGGGTAAACAAGTTGACGTGTCACTTGACAAAATAAAATTGAAGACTAAAGCTTGCGTAAGATCATCTCTTTATTTAATTAACATACCATCAACATTAATATATTTCTAATGATTATTGAGTTGGCCATTGATGCACCCGACCACACACCCCCTTATCGCCTGCCCGAGTCATAGTGAGTGCTTGAGAGTGTGTAATTTCTGTTTCTGATGTTATTTTAATGATTTTCATATAGTAATATATAAAAAATAAAATAAGATTACTTTTTAAACCATGAATATTAAAAAAAAAGCACCTTGCTTGTTTTCAGAGGGTTTAATTTCGCTTTCTGAGTGCTTTTTTATGGTTTTAATATATTAATATGAAAAATATTAAAAATTACTTTTTGAACTATAAATATTTTCAAAAAATACCTTGCTTGTTTGATAGTGTGTAATTTCTTTTTCTGAGTGTTTTTTTTAATATATTAAGATTTAAAAAATTAAAAAAAAATCATTTTGAGTAACAAATATTTTAAAGAAGCACGAGGAAATACGTACTTGGTTGCTTCTGTTTGTTCTGCGCAATAAAAGTATTTCTGAAAAGTTTTAAATTTTTTTTATTTTAAATTAATATTTTTAGTGTTTTTATATTATTTTGATATGCTGATATAAAAAATATTTTTTTAAAAAAACTTTATTTTAATATATTTTCAAAAAAATACTTTAAAAAATAACCGTTATCACATTCTCAAACACCCTAGTTGTTTTGTGTTCGCCGTTTGGTATGCAACTCAATCCATTTGGTGATTAGTGGATAGATTAATTAACAACTTGACATTCAAAATCGATGGATAGATGATCAAGGATTAACTTATAAGTTTCTTATAACAAGGGATTAACTTAATAGCTTCCTAGGAATACATGGACTAAGTTGAGCTTTTATTTTAACTTTTGTTTTTTCATTTTCCTCCCCGCTCTCTTTTTTTTCTTTGCTAATTAGCCCACCCAATTTTTACAACAAAACAGATATAATTATTGCAGAAAAGGCCAAGGAAATTGAAGAGATGTTTATCCTTAGAGGCCCTCTCCCAGCCAAGGAAATTTATGACATTAAAACAGATAAATTTATTTATTTATTTATTTCTTGAAAACTACACAGCAAACCTTATCATCGAAACCCACAAACCGTTCAACTTTCGGTCCTATGAGAGAATGTCAATCTGGCGATGCAGTGGGCACTGAGAGCATTAATTTTGGGGAGTTTTGTTTTGTCTTGATGGGGTTTTAATCTTCTGCGCTGCTCCATCACCATTGATTGGTTTCTAATTTCCAGGCTTCGATCTCATCATGAGGTGGCGATTTTATTCGGATAACTCTCACAACAGCAGCGTCTTTTAGACGCATTCCAGAATCCGACTTTTTATCTTTCCTGCGCCTATTTTAAAGCGTAAAATATAGTATTTTTTTTATTTTTTTTAAATTTTAAAATATATTAAAATAATATTATTTTATTTTTAAAATCAACTTACGAAATTGATTCAAAAATAAAAAGATAATTTGAATTAAAAAATTTAAAAATTTTAGATTACAAGACAATTCGACCGCACTTTCAAACACACCCTATATTTCATTGCCTTTCCTTTCTTTTTTTTATTATTTTTTTTATTTTTTAACAGATAAATACTAGTTGTAAAACGTTCTGAGTTAACTTGGAATAAGGTGTAAATCACATATCGAAAAGGTTTGTCCCAATTGTTTTTTTAAAAATAATTAAAATAATTTTATTTTAAAAAATAATTATAAAAAAAATTAATAAATTAAGAGCCGAGTTTTAACCAGATAAATGAATGAATTTTGATTTTTAAATCGGATTAACCAAGTTATTAGATGAATACAAGTTAGCGGTTGTTTATCGACTCTACAGTCCCATACAAGTTTTACGAATATGATTTATTTTTTCACTAGCCGATTAAACGACAAAGAAGAGAATTTAAGCAGGTCTCACTCTTGGTCCCATTACTGATTTCCTTGGCCTTATTTGTGTCGCCTCAGTTTTAATTCTAACATGGTGTGTGAAGGTCTATCCAGGTACGAGGGATGGGCTGATACACGTCGGATTTATGCTAATTATCCATTTGATTAAAAAAAAGAATGAGGTGTTTTTTTTTTTTTTTTTTACTATCATGTCCAAAATGCCAACGAGCCTTGTTTTTTTTTTATATATATAAAAACTAATTGTGGGATCAGCTTGAATTTGGTATCTAAAGCTCAAAAATCAACTTTTTTATCTTTAGATTTAAGTTTTTTCTTCGTATTATCCAAGTAAATTTTTATGCCAGCAGTTTTTTAATCATTTTTTTTATTATTATTAACAATCCGAGTTTGTTGTAGGTTAAATTTTTAAAAAATTAGAAATAATATAATCATGGAGAGATCTAAAATATTTATTTTTTATTTGCCAAGAAGTTATTATAATATTTTATATAAAAAAACCCTATTAATACTAACTACATAAATAAAAATAGCAAAATTGTTATCTTTAGATAGAAAAAACATAATAATACTAAATATAAAAATTTATACTTTATTAAAAAACCATCATTCACTCGTTAAACACAAAGAATAATCCGAGGGTTAATTATATTTAATATCCATCGAATTAATATAAAAATACACCAAAAACCGAATAAATACAAGAAGGTGTGAACAATATTTTATTTCCAATAAATATAGAAAGGTGTTGGAGCACAGTCATGCTCGTTGGGATCATGCAATCGAAATAATAGGTGCATGGTACATGTGGGTATCGTGCACATTATTGAGGCTGTAATGTCGAATCATCTTAATACCATGTCGCTTAACAACCACGATAGAATGAAATTTTTATTATTATTATTATTAATATGGATATTTGAATCAGTTTGTGCATATCTCGATTAATTTTATAAATTTTAAAATTAATAATCATATAAATAAACTCGAACTAGTAATCTCTAAAAAGCAAATTTATTACACCCATAATAATATATTTTTTTTACTGATTGGGATTGGGATTTTTTTTTGTACATTTTTAATTTTTTAATATAACGTTTCTTTAAATGAATTATTATTTTTTATATAACATCCTTTTTGTTGAATTACATTGATTGGACCATCTCAATTCCCGAAGGGAAGAGATGAGGACCATTTACCCAGAATCTGACAGTAGCCGATCAGCCACCACCACGCAAAACACATGTACAGAGCAGATCGAATCTGTTCTATTTTGATGCCATATCTCCAGAAACACTGGACCCGCTTCTTGGTATCAATGAATTAATATAAAGTATTATTTTATTTTATTTAATCTCTCTTATTTGTTGCTGATCAAAACTTGACACCTCACCTGAAGTACATAGCATAAATTCTTAGCGTTCTCTGTAACTAGAATCTTAAACGGTGATTTTTGTCTCTGTTTTTTTTAAAAAAATATATCTATAGGAATGTTCGGTGTCGAAAAAATAAAAATAAAAACAAAGATAATATATTTAAAGATATAAAAATTCATTCCAAGACCATTTTAATAGCAAATTTATTTTATCTTTATATTTATGTGTCTTTAGCTAAATATTTTTTTTATTTTAATTGTCTTCGTCTCTTGTCCGAGACACCAATCAATTGCCACATTACATGTAAATGTTATTATGTTATCTAAATAATATTTACAATACATAATATAATACATTTTTCATTGATTTCAATACAAATATTATGTCAACTATTTATTTAACCAAATAACTTTAATTATTTTTTATTATTTTAAAAATTACATCATTTTAAGAGCTCCGTCACCCTAAAAGCTCACATCCATTATCCTACCCTCTAAATAAAAAACATATGTTAAGATAATTGGAGCCTTTTGCTTACTAGTATGATAACTACTGGAGACTTACATCATCGTTAATTTCATGGCTCGTAGAATTAATCGAAGTACACGCAAGCTAACTCAAACACTCATGTTAATAATAAAAAAAAAAAAACACATGTTGAGATCATGTTTCTATATCACATTCTAGATAAATCATCTAAATTAATGTGCTTATAAAAAAATATATTATTAACACCGAATCAAGTTAGAACATAAAACGATAATGCAATCATAATCTTGATTGTCTTAATATCAATATTCTATTGTAGTAGCTAGACAGTTTACACCGCTAAATTACTTTTTATATACAGATCCTTTGTGTTCGACTTCAACCTGATAGACAAAAGATTGTAATATGTTGACATATATTGTGTGTGTTTTTTTTTTGCCCCCCATTAAACCGTTGCTATTATTTTAATGTATTTATCATTTATAATGCATTTATATTAATATATATATATATATTACTTTAATACATTTATAATAAAAAATTATTTTTTAAAATAATCTTATCATAATAATTTTTTTATATATAAATGGTCGATTCATGTGCTTTGATTTTTGATTGTTAAATTTTAAAAAATAAAAAATAATTTTTTTATTATTTTAATGTGATGATATCAAAAGTAAATTTTTAAAAATAAAAATAAAATATTATTTTAATATATAAATGTATCAATCCCACATTATAAATGGATCAATTCATGTGGATTGATTTCTGATCTGCTATTAATTAAAAATTATGCTGAAGGTGTATTCGATTTCCTTTTCCCGTGGGCCATGCAAGTTTTGATTTCTTGCAAATCTGATTTTTGTCCTCTAACTCGTGAATAGCAAGTAGACAATAAACTAGAGGTTGGGTCCTGAGCCACTGTAACTACACACCAATAACAAAATATTAGCATGTCGTTGCTCGGGGGACCTTCGGTTAGCGAGGTGAGGTTAGAACTGGACTGTCATGGCTGGTCAGTGGGTCATGGGGGACCTGAACCCATTTTTCTTTCATGAGCTGACCTCGCACCACCCCCATTTGCCAGGTAGCCTAGGTTTTACCTTCACTGATCTATCTTCGTGGTTTGCAGGCAAATCATTTTGGTGGTGCTAATTATAATTAAAATTAAAAAAGAAAATAACACGCATATATCATGCTTTTAGAACCCGTTTGTTAACGAGGTTGCGTCTGCGTTTTATTTAAAACGTAGATGCAACCTGTTTGGTTAACAAAACAACACAGTTTACTGTGTATGAATCCCACGCAAATTTAAGTTCGGGACGCAGGAAAAGAAAAAGCAGCAAAATGCTGCTTCTTGCGCACTGTTCACGCCAATTAATTAGCATGAACAGTGTAGCATACACTGTTCCGGTCCGACCGGTTCCGGTTCAAAACTTTAAATGCATTGAAATAGGTCCGGCCCAGTACAATAAAAAATAAAAATTATTTTTTATTTTTTAATTGTGTTTTATTCAAAAAACTAGTATTTAACATTATTCAATGACCCATTGTCGGATGTATTTCATACGTGATGAAATTGTAAATAGTTTAATGAAATAATAAAAAATCTTTTATATAAAGTATTATTTATTTCATGATGTAATAACAATAGTTAAATCTACAATATTTAAATTAAAAATCATCAATATTAATATATATTTTTTTAAATTATTTTATAACCTCAATTTCAAAAGCATTATTAACCAAACACATTAAACTACTTTTTGTTCAAACTTAATTTCAACTACAGTTTTAACCAAACACCTATTTTTTCAAACCAACCTCAACTAAAAGTACTTTTTATAAAACAACTTTTTTCAAACCACAATCACAACAGCTACCGCAATACCAAACACACTCTTACTGTAGCCTTAGATTTGTTGCATTATATATTGAAATAATATAATGACTCATTTGCTCCTCCCAGATAAAATTATGTGACTATTTATCGGAAATAATATGGTTTTTTCATCAAATTTATCCCTCAATTAATTAAATCCAAGTTTAGGATTTTATAAGTTTTGAGTTTGAGAGATTAAAAAAAAAATGATATTAGCAATTTATTTTTTATAGTTAATTATTGTCAAGAAATTCTAGTTAGATGTTAATATTTTTTTATTATATTATTAAATCAACTAAATTTATTAAATTTGGCTAAATCAATTACCGAGTAGATTTCTCTTATTTATTTAAAAACATCACTTAAATATTAATTTTTATATTAGAAAAAAATACACTAAGCTAGGTAAAAAGTAGCTGAGCTGGACATGTACGGCCCAGATTGGTAATCCATGGGCTAGGGCACATGACTGGTATCCAAAGCCAACTTGTATGATGAACTTTTAGCAAGGCAGGGCCAGCTACAAACGAGTACAAGAATAAATATAAAGTTAAAACAACATAATTTATTATAAATATATAACCTTGAGACTGGATCATCTATTTAAAATTGATTGCAGATCTGTTTTATTTTTTATATATAGAATTCCCTAATGATATCCCAATCATTAAGCAATAACTAACACGTAATTAATGATTCTTGTACAATGATATTAGATGGATTTGTTCAAGTGTCATGTCTCTGTCGTTCTAGTTTACAAATCCATTCAACAATGTTCTTGGCGTTGATGGGCATTTTCTCTGTCATGGAGATAGAAAAGAAAAAAGGTCCTCTCAGCTTAAAAAAATGAGAAGAAAAGAAAAGGAAGGAATACATCGTCGTGCTCGGGAGTTTGTTAAAACCAGGACAGATAGAGACCGATGCTTACTGGGGCATTTACTTTTGTGTTGCACAAGATATTCCAAGAACAACACTTGCTTTATCGCCATAGAACTATTTTAGAGGAGGGGTTGCAGCGCTACTGCGGAGGTGATTAAGATAGGAACCATGTCCTCTGACCAGTAATGGAGCTAAAAAGTAACTTCCTCTGGTCATGAAATTTGGTAGTCTGCGCATGCTGTGGACGAAGCCTTCTCTTGTACCAACTTCTTCCCCTGTCATTGGTGGCCTTCATTCACGTTTGGATTGGCCCTTCTCTTTTTAGACTAATGTGGATTTTTGGATTAACTTAAATGCACCTCGATTAATCTTATATGTCTTGAAGTTAATGACCATTGAAACTTCCAGTGACCTTGAGATTTGTGGGACTCGAACTGGTGATTTCTGGAAATCAAATCCAGGACCTGATCAATTGAGTTACATCTCTCAGAATTCATCCTGACTCTTCTCTTGAATCGATTCTTTGTATCATTTTTGGTGCATGTCTTTCTCTCCTTCCATTCCTATATATAGTTCTTTTGTTAGCATAAACCCGATTTATGATATGGTTCTATGTTCTTTGTATTCTGACAGAAAATGTAAAAATAATGATGGGATAATAATAAGATTGTGGTTGACTACAATCCAATTATACACAAAAAATTAACTATAAAAAGCTAGTTTTTTTTTTAGTTTTTTTGGTGTGTCTCCATGTAAAAACCTCAATCTAAACCTTGTGAAAGACATGAAGGTTTGTATCTTCCAGAAAATATATTATTTTATTATTAGACTTGGTTAGATATATAATCCAAAAAATAACTTGAGTTACTTAATTATTGGGTGTATTTAAAGATTACTAGATCATGTGGATTAATTTTATTTTACTTTAAAACAAGTTTTTTTTTAAATATTCATTGATTAACCTGGATGAATTTAAATTAAATTTGATCGAGTTAACTAAGTTTAATAAAGTTAATATTCTTTTCCATTCAAATTGAACCTAATTTAATCAAGACTCTGGGTTATGAGTGAAATTCTCAAATTTATCCTTTAAAAAAGGACCGGGTTTAATAATTATATAGATGTAACCTTTTGGACCCGGTTTTTAACGTTTTGATTCATTTAAAGAAAAAGTAAAGAAAGACCTATTGGGCCTTATTGTTTCTTAGGCCTAAGGCTACAGGGCCTCGAAACTTGGAGCAGCTGGGCTACAAGGCCACCCTAATATCTCATAGTGAAAAATCAAGAAGAGGGGAAATTAAAGGAGTAAAATTTCATGAACAAATCCCAGAAAGATGAAATTAGCTTGAGACCGAAAATCCAAAATATGAAATTAGCTTGAGAGCATGAAAACTAATAGCTGTGAAACCAAAAGGAAGATTAAGAAAAAAGATGGAGTTCATCAAGATAAATAATGGAGGGTGGCCTGGCTAGGAGACCCTGGCAGAGATTGCTTCCACGTTCAGAATTCGAGCTCTCGCACCTATTCCATAATCATTCCATGATATTACTTCATAGGTGGAGTTAACTAGTCCGAGTTAGCTGAGTTGGTCCATCGAGCTGCCTAACACCAGCACAGAACACCTTCCATAATCATTCCATGATATTATTTGGAGGATCTTCCTTGATTTCAAAAGAATAAAGATTTCTTAGCTTTCAACCTGCTTAGCATGGCTTAGGTTGGGTTTTAATTTGAAGGCAATTGAACCTCTAACCAAGTGATCTTTGCCCACACGTTCAATAATCGATATTTCCCATGTCATTGGTTTCCTTGATACAGGCATTTTCACATAGTGAATTAAAAAACTAATAATATCGAATAGAAAAACAAAAGAAAACCATAGAATTATTAATTATCTCCTAATAAACTAGTTGTCTAATCAAATAAACCTAACAAATTCTAAATATTATCAATTAGAAAAATATTATAATAAAATTATTTAAGGTAAAATTAAATAACATGATAGACACCCCATGTCACCATTACAATAAAAGAGTAGCAATTTGTTATCTGGATAGTGAGTAATAGTCTCGCATATATAATTCTAAAGGGTATAGTTTAACTAGTTAGATCTTATGCTTGCTTTTTAAAAATCACCAGTTCGAGTTTTACAAATTTTATTATTATTAGAAGTTTATATGGTCGTTAATTTTAAAGATTATAAGATTAATCGAGATACATGTAAACTGACTTGAATATCCATATCAATAAAAAAAGCAAATAGTCTCGCATACAGTGTGTGTAGTAGATAAACATAGTTTTTCATAGAAATAAAAAGAAACACGGCATGCATCCTAGCCAGGGCATATATAAAAAGCTTCGATATATATAAAACGAAGCATTTACTGATCATATTATGCCACGCTACCCGATCATTGCACTTTGCAGCACAGAAATTCTTCGAGCAATAGCTATGGAAGATGGCTGTCGATCTCTGATTGGTTGCAAAACTGAAGAAAAAGGAAAAAGTCTCACGCAATATCATAAACAAAAAAGATGGAACCAAGAGCACACGAAACTGTCAAGAAGTGGTAGAACACACTGTTGACTTTTGTGCTTTTTGGAGAAGAGGTCCCTGCCTATGTGTGGCTTGAATTGAAAGTAGAAATTGATTGATTAATGATCCATCCACAAACTCATGCTAGGAAAATTCTTCATTCTTCGTTCTGTCTCTGATAAGATATTTCTTTGAAAGAGAATCTGAGGAACTTCAATGGTAATTACTGCTACTTTGGAAAAAGATCTCTTGGAGTTGACCACCGAAAAACGAAACCTGTTGTGCTGAAGAATGAAGCTATTTGTATCTTCAATTTCCACCTCTTCATTTGCTAGATTAGACCTAAAACTTCCAAATGAAAACTTCGAGTTTTTGCTGATATCCTTATGGGAAAATCTACTTTTAATTTAATGATGTTTTCTTCGTAGCAAAGAAATATTATAGCATAACCTCGATGAATTAATAATCACTTGATAACCATCTAATAAGTGATCTAATAATAAAAGTTTGGGACCAAGTGATTTGATTTTTTTATGGTTTCAAGTTTGAGTTATATAGTTGCTAATATGATGATTATTGAAGTTTTACATTATCGTTAATTTCAGGACCCGTGAAATTAGTAGAGGTGTGTGCAAGCTGGTCCGGACACTCACGTAAAAAAAAAAAAAAAACCTCTTGCTTAGTTAATAAGTTTTAAACAGAGATTTAATTGTATATATATTAAATTTAAATTTAATTTTTTATGTATTATTTAGCCATTAAAAGGAAATACAAGAAAATCAGCTGATAAATCATGAGGGATATTTCTAGTACTCTATGTGATTATTCTGCTAACATGATTGATTTAGTCATGCTTGTCAATTAAAGTTAGTGAAACATGACATCAAGAATCCTTTTCCTTTTCCTTTTCCTTTTCCTTTTCCTTTTCTTGGCTTTATTTACTTTCGTTTTTCATTTTCCTGGAAATCGCAAAGAGATGCTTTCGGCTTTTTATGCTACGTGAGGTGGCTAAAGTGCCTAATTTTTTGGATGATACAATGATACTCATCAAGACGAGTGAATTAAGTGTTATATTAATATAAAAAACAATACAATTTAATCACAAATAAATATAATTAAAATATTTAAAATAAATAGGTATGGAAGAGAAATTACAAGCTCAATTTTTAACGTGATGCGGCAAACTTACATCTACAAGTCAAGTGATAAATCAATTTTAAGTATTGTATTATTTCACTAGTTCAAGTTCAATTTTACAATTACCGCTTGATGAATTCACACTAAAATTTTTATATCACTAAAAGATATTTTATTTTCAAGATTTTTCTTCCACTTAAAAATATGTTATCTTCAAGATTTTTTCTTGATGTAAACACCTATTTAAGATTTTTCTTCCACTCTCAAATGTTTATAATAGTGACCTTGATATAATAATTAAATTTTTTATTAGAATGGATGATACAATTCAATATTCTAATATTTTTATATCAACATTAACTTTATTATCACTAGAAGATATTTTATTTTCAAGATTTTTTTCACTTGAAAATATGTCATTTTCAAGACTTTTTTTTCTTGATAAAAACCCTTTATCAATGCCAAGAATTCATGCAGAATGTAATTCAATTTAATCACAATAAATATAATAATTAATAATATAATTAAAATGTTTAAAATAAATAAATAAGAGAGACAAATTACAAACTTGATTTTTAACGTGGTTAGACAAGCTTACATTCATAAGTTAAGTACTAAATCGATTTTAAATATTATATTATTTCACTAGTTCAAGTTCAATATTACAATTACCTCTTAATGAATCTACACTAAACTTTTTTATATTACTAAAAGATATTTTCTCTTCATGATTTTTTTTCCACTTGAAAATATATCATCTTCAAGATTTTTTTCTTAATGAAAACACTTTATCAATGCCAAGAATTCATGCAGAATTTTAGATTTATCAATTTTAATTTAGTTAAATTCTTATAATCATCTTATCAATCTTTTTAAATATATGTATAGTGAAGTTCGTATATTCGTTTTAATTTTGTGCCATCAAGATAAAATAAAAAATTTACACCAAGCACTAAAATTAAATTTTTTTATACTTGTTAATATAATATTTGTATAAATCTATTTAAAATTTATTCTCAACCAAATATTTTATTAGTCAAATTTTTATATTATTACAATCATCATCGGGATATATATAAATATATAAATATATAACCTAAAGGTTAACACCTTCATCTCATTTGGTTTTCCTTTCATCTTATCTTCGAAGCAATCTTCCAACTTTAGAAATTAGAATACCATTTTCCATTTATAATTTATTTCTTGACCAATGATATACTCCCACCTAGGCTTATAGTCAAGTGGTATGTCGTTGACTTGATAAGTAAAAATTGAGAATATATATATATATATACATATATAAAAGGTAGGGTGGGGTTTTGAATTGTAGATAGTTTGACCTTTTGGACCTTTGATGTAATCAAAACAACCAGAAAGTGTTAGGGTTGGGTGGGGATGATTAGGTAAATCTTGCATTGCCTTTGAGAAAGTATCAAGAATCCATAATAAAAACACCAATGAATTTATATTTCAATTGGTATATATTGCTTTAATTTCCAGGGATTAAACTTTTTTCATCAAAAAATAATTTTGAGCTCAAGATTTCTTCAAAGAAACATTAATACTTATTGATATAAAAGAATATGTATTTAATTAAAATTATTATACAATTAATTTATATATATATAATAAATGAAAAACAGATCTCATAGATATAAAAGTTTGCGATGATGTCAACCTGCTGCTGACCTACTATAAAAAAAAACTTATGAATTAATTAACAGCCTTTTATCCCTATTGAATTCCATTCTATTACTTTTCAATTTATTTATTTTTTATTTCTAATCTTCCACTCACCAAATCTCATAAATGTGACCAAATCCCACCCAAACTCAAGTGGTAAAGGTTCGAAGAACATTTGCAAGGATATAATCTTATTATTATTATTATTATTATTTATTAATACGGGTATTCAAATTAATTTACATATATCTTAATTAATCTTACAAGTTTTTAAATTAACAACCATATAAATTTTCAGTGCTTCTAAGTTGTAAGACTTCAATTGCACTTATTATTATTATTATGCAAGGATGTAATCTTATTAATCTTTTTAGTATTTAACTACTTACAGGAATATTTTCAAAGCCTATTTTTATGTAATTCGAAGGTAATTATAATAAAATATTTGTAAGATTTTCAACGATTCCAATTATAGAGAAAAAATATTTTTTTAGTTAAGATTCTCTTTTTATCAATGCATTTCTCTCTCTCTCTCTTTTATAATGAAAATACATATTTTTAATTATTAACATGGTTTTTTTGAATGAAGACTTAACAGAATTAAAATAAATATTATTAAGAATTCAAATGATTTAAATCAACGAGAAAAAAAAATGTATTGCTTTAGCAAAACTCCCTTTCCTTGTATTTTATTTTCTTACAAAACAAGTCCTTTTTATTAGAAGCATGACTTTTAAAATAAAAACATATGTTGTGATAATTTTTACTCTCATCAAATATTTATGAATATTTTTTTAATATATATATATATATATAATACATTAAAAAATAAAAAAACACATATATTTTACTCTCATCAAATATTCATGATTTTTTGTTTAAAATCTGCATATTAGATTTGTATAAATTCTTCATAAAATAATTGATAATATTACCATAAAAATATATTTTTATTTGAAAAGTATGGCATAATTGGATAATTTTTAAATATCATTGTAATAATATTAATTAAAAATAATTTAATTCAAAAATAAAAAAATAAAAAAGGTGAAGATCTAAATAATCAAGCCTGGAAGCATCTGGATTTAAAAAAGAGCCCAAACACGCTCAGACTTAAAAAAAAAAAAAAAAAAAGTCAAGTGCCTGGAAAGCAAGATGTTGCTAATTATTTTTCAAAACCTGCAGTAAGAGAACTCTTTGGTATTGTATTTGTAACTGCGTTTTGTTAAATTTTATTTTTTTTTTGTTAAAATTAAGTGTGGTTTGTATTTTTTGAATCGTTTTGATGTGCTGATATCAAAAATGATTTTTAAAAAATAAAAAAAATCATTGGCATGTATTTCGGCACGAAAAGTTATTTGAAAAGCAACCGCAATCACACTGCCAAATAAGCTCCCATTACTTACAGTAATTCGGACCACTATTATAATTGAAAAATGAAGGTTAATTAGTGATTGGCTCGACTGCGTCAACCTCACAAACCTAACCTTGGTCAATTTTAATTATTTTTTAAAAAAATAAAAAAAATTATTTTAATAAAAATAATTCATATAAATTCATCATGACCTAGTAATTCAATAACCATGATTTTTTTTCGAGATTAAACATCTGGTATCAAATTATTTATGGATTACTATGTTATTAATA
>Ga0325414_1003463_pt1 | contig 16394 bp, 12 predicted proteins | sample PopdelMetagenome_8_FD_206183 | JGI IMG/M metagenome (GOLD analysis project Ga0325414, IMG submission 206183) | Populus deltoides microbial communities from Bellville, Georgia, United States - Leaf-PdKOR-R3 | ecosystem: Host-associated > Plants > Phyllosphere > Phylloplane/Leaf | place: USA...
TTTTTTTAGACAAAAATTTATGTTTCGAAATGTAATTTTTGGTTGCGTGAAGCAGGTTGCGTGATTTTTGGTATGAAGCACAGAAAAAGGCAAAAAAAACCGCGAGGGATAGGGGTTTCCACGGCTGGAACGATGTTGCGGTTTGGAGGGATTTCAAACCGATATACATCCCGGAAGATATATGGCCGCACTATCTTGAGCACGTGACATCTGAGCGGTTCACACGACGCTCACAGTCCAGTGCTGGCAACCGGAATCGGCCAATTCATGGCGGGGTGACAACTCACACTGGCGGCTCCGTTCCGTTTGCTGCACATGCGAAACGGATGGTAAGATTAATTTAAATGAAATATATCGTTAAATTCAGTTGTTGTTAATATATCTTTTTTCATTATAGGCTGCGTCTCTTGGACGTGAGCCGAGCCCGGTGGAGCTGTTTGTGGAGACGCACGTGCGGAGTCAAGACCGCCAGAAGGGGGCGCAACAGTTCGTTGATAACCGTGCTCAGTATTTCATGGTATGTTTGTTCAACCATTTTATTTTGTAAGTTATTATGTTTATTGTATTGAATATGATGATTACTTTTTATTTTATTTTCAGGAGACTTATAATAATCGGTTGAGGGAGAGATACGGGGACGATACTTTGACCCATCCGGAATTCGATCCGGATTTGTGGATGGAGGTTGGCTCGTCAGGTGGACCCGATAAAAATCAGGTTTACGGGCTCTCCAACACTACGGCCGACAACTTGCAGTCGACCCGTAGTTTTTCAACCGTTGGGAGCTCCCAATCAATATCGAGCTCCCAATCTAAGGAGTCCGTGGCTTTGCAGCAACTCACCGAGAAATACGATAACCTACAAGTGGAGTACGCACAACTCAAAGCGTCTCATGCACAACAAAGAGCGGAACAAAGAGCGGAGTTTGAGCAATTCAAAGCGTCTCAAGCACAACAAAAAGCGGAGTATGAAGCGGCTCAGGAACAGCAAAAAGCGGCTTATGACCAGCTTTACGAAATGATTATGAAATTGTCAAATAACGGAACATGTGCGCCTAATCCTTTTTGGCCGTATAACCACCAGCCTCCGCCAGGATCTCCTCCTCCTCCTCAAGCTCCATCATCTTTATATTAATTTGTAATCAACATTATTTACCTTTAAAACTTCATTTATTATTTTTCTTGAAACATATTCAGTTTGTAATGAATATTATTTAACTTTGTTTTTTTTTTTTATGTTTAATAAAAATTTTATTTGCATAATTGGTTGTATAACAATTAATTTATATAGTTTTATATTATATATCCTAAATAATTTTTTAAAAACAAATTAAGAAAAAAACTATTACCAAGGATTTTACCGACGGATGAATTCAGTCGGTATTTTAAACTTTCACCGACCGAATTACCGACGGACTTAATCCGTCGCCATTTAACAGTAGCTTCCACCAGTACCGACGAATTTACAGACGGAAATATTCCGTCGGTATGTCATAAATTCACTGACTGATTTAACGACGGATATTTTCCGTCGGTAATTTAAATGTCACCGACGGAATGAAAATCCGTCGGTATATTTCAAGCGGGAATCTTTTTTTTTGGTGTGCACGTTCCGTCTGTAAACCCGTTGGTAAATGGTTTTTTTGTTTTTCCGACTGATATACCGACGGAATGGGGAATCGCCGATGAAGGTAAAGCCGGCGGACGTATTCCATCAGTGATGGCGCCAGTAAAAAAATCACCGACGAACTTCTAATGACATACCGACGGAATGTTTCCGTCGGTAAAACTGTGAAATCTTGTAGTGAATACTCTATTAAGATTAGATATTTAAATGTTAGTTATAAAATTTATATTGTATTCTTTTTTCTATGAAAGAAAACAATTGTTCTCATAAATTAAAGTATAAGTGATACTTAAAAGTAATATATAGGTGCTTATAAGATGACATCTACATTGAACTGACTTGCATGAGATTTTCTATGAAGCTCACGTGACACTTGTATAAATGATCTTTAGACTTAATATTATTATGTTATCTTATATAAGGAATGCTGTGTTTTGACCCTAACTGCATGTTGCCTTAATCAAAGGTAACAAATGGAAAAATTTTGAGTATAAATGAACTATATGAAGTTATTTGAGTGATAAAGAGGATTTATCACCTTAAGTGAACTAAAAAAAATTATTTTACATGTTCTTAAATAATATTTATTGTGAAATCCTTGTGCAAGATGAAATTAAATTTGAAAAGAGTTTTAAATCTTTTTCAAATAATCAATGACTATAATATTAAGAAGAAACATGATTTGACAAAACAAACACACTTAATTTTTAAATATATGAATTGAAATATTCTTGACGAAAGTATAATAATTACACCGAGAAAGTTGTCATTGGAAGGTTAAGACAAACCATAAATGATTTTTCTAATATTTAAGGGATCATGATACGTTGTTAGACAATAAACTTGATCTTAAAATATAAATTAATAAATTAAATTTTTTAATCCTATTTTATTTAGTATAATGATTTACATTTGGGATAACATATTTGAAAACCTATTGGATCATGAACATTAAGAATCATGAGTAAGAAATTAAATTAGAATGATTAATCAAGTATGACTTGATTGTAAATAAGATCTATAAATTTAGAACTATAAATATAATCTATACAATAAATTATAATTTTAGACCTCGAAAAATCAAGTAGGGATCCTTATAATTTTAAAACATTTTAAAATTATAATTTTTATTATGTATATGTGTTTTAAGAAATCCAGTAATTTTTAATTGAGAATAGTATTTTAGAGGTTTTTAGTATTTTTTTTTTTCTTCATATTTTTAAGTCGAAAAAGGTTGAGATTAGGATTTTTAGGATCTGAAGAATTAGCAACCTAATTTTTTTGTCACCAAAGGTGGCAGGAAACCATTACAGCATGAGAAATATCATTTGTTCATTTGGATGACTTGTCATTCATTTCCTTTTAAAAAAGAAGGGGAATAGTTTGGACTCGAAGGCCTAGGCATGCCTAGGCTTTTTTTTTTAAAGTTTAGGGGTTCTAGCCTTGGATTGAAGGCCTACTTACTCCTCGGCTTGGTTTTTGAAAGCTAGAATGCTTATGCCTGAGCTTACTCCTTTCATGTCCATACATATTTGGGCTATTTTCTGGGCCCTTATTTGGGCTATTTTCTGTTTTTTTTTTGTTAAATTTCTTTTTATGTTTTAAAATAAATCTCGATGTTTCAAGAAATATTCAATTATGTCATATTTTTTTAAATAAAATTAGAATTTTTTATAGTGATATTTGTAATTTTTTAAATAATTATGTATGAAAGTAACATGTATGAATTTTTAAAAAACAAATTGTACATGAAGATTTAATGAGAATAAAATATATTTTTGTTATTTTTTATTTTTTTCTTGAATTATTTATTCTTTTATTTTTTCATATAGTCATAGAAAAATAATCGAGATATTGTTTTTTTCTTGGTTAAAAATTGATTTACAAATCATGATAAATTCTTATAACATTTCCAGGCCAGAAAAAAAAAAACTCAACAAAAATCAATAATAACAATCGTTATACAATTGAAATAAGTTTTTGGAATTTTCAAAAAAATAAATTTAGTAGACTTGTAATCCTATTAACGATGATAATAAGATATCTTATAATTAACTTGTAAGTTAAAAATTTCTAAGCAATAATCAGTAGGCTTGTAATACTAGACTTGTTGTTTTCATTGTAATCTAGTAGTTTTGTAATTTTTATTATAAAAAAACCTAGAAAATATCAAAAGAAAAGAAAAATTAATTTATATATTTTTATCAAAAAACTCCCATACGTGTTGATAATAAATTGAAGAATCATCCATAAGTTTTTTGATTCTAAATTGTTAAATTATTTTTACATTAAAAAAATCATTTCATTTTTTCAATTGAGAGAAAGAGAGAGTATTCGTTCGTTCTCATAGTATTCCTGAATTGTTGTCTAGACTCTTTGTATGCATTCCCTTCAATAGGCATTATATAGGGGCGTTAAAAAAAACCCGATAAACCGAGTAAACCGATAAAACCAAAAAATAATTAATTAAAAAAATCGAACCGAAAAAAAAAACCGTATAGATTATGTAGAAAAAACCCCGGTTCGGTTCGATTTTGTAGTACAGAAACCGGGTTAACCGGACCAGACTGAACCAGTTAAAAAAAGGTCCCTAGTATAAATAGAAAATGTTGCCACGCCACGCCCCTTTCTCCTCTCGCCTCTCCCTCTCTCCCAAGGCCGCCCCCGTACTAGAGCACCCGCCACCCACCCCCTCTCCACTCTCCACTCTCCACTCTCCACTCTTCACTCTCCTTAGACTTAGAAAACAGAAACACAAATCGACGTTTCCTCAGTCTTTACTGGACCAAAACAGTTTGTGTTTTCATCGTTTGAAACCAGTCAAGCCTCTTAAAAACAGATCGACATTTCCTTAGTCTCCACTACTCTGAAATTGAATCAGTGAGTTTTAATTTTTTTCTCCTTTCTAATTAATTAATTAATTAACTAATGGCTGTTCGTAATTCGGTTAAGCTTATTGTTATTTTTAATACAGCTAAGTTTATTGTTATTTTTAATCAATTTTGTTGGGTGATGAATTTTGGTTTAGGTTTAAATTAGAGCTATTTGGGTGATTAGAGGGAAAATTTTTTTCTTTGTTTGAATAGAAGGAATTTAGCAATTTAGGATTATGATTATTGTGGTTTGATGATTTGATTGCTACTGTTGTGTTGTTGTGGTTGATGTTTTTTATTTTGTTGTCTTGTACTAGTTTTACAAGGTGTTTCTGAAATTTGATGTCAAGTGGTTTTCTTAGTTCGGTTGCGTGTATCATTTGAGTCATGTTTGCCCAAATTCTTTTTTGTGGTGGGGTTTGTTGTTGCCAATTTCAGAATCTTACATGTCCAGTTTAATAAGCCTGTAATGTCTTTAAACTACTTGATCAATCTCTGCCTCTTGTGCTATTTTGTTAATTAATTAGCCTATGTTGATTCTGTTACTGTGTTGGTTGATTCCATTGCTGTGTTGATTATGTTGCTATTTTAATAGGTTTTGTTTTGTATGGTCTAACTAGTTTTGTTTTAATGGGTTTTGTTGATTCGGTTTTGTTTTGTCATTCTGTGTTGTATTTTGTTTTGATGGCTTCTTCTATCATTCTTTTCAGCACTTATTCTGTTTTGTTTTATGAAAACTAGTTAGTCATAACATGTATTAGATGATCTTGATTGTAATTATGTTTCCTCCATTGATGGATTTTCTAAGCTTGTTTTAACATGTGCATCCTTTTTAATGTCATATAGATTGCAGAATACAAGAGATGAAGAGAGACAGCTTTTGCTCGAAGGAAGTTGCCTCTAGTCAAGGCCAAGAGGTATTTGGAAGATGTTATTGCCTTCTTCGTTTGTTTTATGATATCACTATCATTATACTTAATTCTCTTTACTTTTTCAAATATTTGTTTCATTTTAATTTTTAAACATGATTTTAATCTTTATGTTTATTAAGTGCGAAAAAGAATTGTGCTTAATCTATATCCATTCATTATGAATAACTCTTTGAGATTTGTAGCATGGATTCTATTTAGAGCAAAAAAATATCCATACATACTATAATTATTGGAAATATAAACAACTAAATAATTCATCAAATAACCATGAATATTTTGTTTATGAAAGGAGAAGGGATTTTAGTTCATCACTTCATTATAGGATCAGAAGAAATCTATTCCAATTAATTTTTAGTGGAATTCCTCCCAGCTCATTTATGCAAGTGATGATGAACATGTTTGCATTTGGTAATTACAGATGGAAAACCTTCAAAATCAAAATGCTTCATCCACTGGCACTACCCCAACATCAACCAATGCCCCGGTTTCAAACACTAACCCAACATCAACTACTGCAGGATCCGCCACGGATAGTACAAGTAAACTACTTCAAGTCCTTGCATCAAGGAAAAGAAATGTTGATGATAAAAAAAATCATAAATTTGGGATCATTTTACAAAACTTGATGGTGATCCTACAACCCCTAGAGCTGAATGTAATTGTTGTGGAAAGGATTATGCATGTCATACTATTATTAATGGGACAAGTATCATGTGGAGTCGTTTAAAAGTATGCAAAAAGTTTTCTTTTGTGATTGATAAGAAGCAAATTTTTTTGGTATTAGAACCTAATAAAACAGGGGGTGAATCAAGAGATCGAAGTGTGGGAACACTTAAGGCAATAGGTTATGATTATGATGAATGCAGAAAAGCACTAGTGAAAATGGTTATAATTGATGAGTTGCCATTTTGTGGAGGTTAAGGGGTTTAAATTATTTTCTAGGACCTTGCAGCCTAGATTTGACATTCCTTCTCGTTTCACTGTTATGAGAGATTGTTTGAAACTTTATATTGAAGAGAAGGAAAGATTAAAGAGAGCTCTTAAGGTCAACGATTATGCTTAACAATAGATACATGGACATCAATCTAAAACATTAACTACATGTCCTTAACGACTCATTGGATTGATAATGAGTGGAATTTGTATAAAAAAATTCTGAATTTTTGTCATGTTTCGAATTATATGGGTGAGACAATTGGTCAAGTTATTGAGAATTGTTTGTTAGATTGGGGGATTGATAAACTTTTAATTGTTACAGTAGACAATGCAAGATCTAATAGTGTTACTATTTCATATTTAAAGAATGTGATGAAAGATTGACCAATTAATATATTGTCACATGAACATTTGCATGTTAGATGTTGTGCACACATTGTAAACCTCATTGTGTGTGATGGTTTGAAAGAGATTGATGTTTCGGTTGTTAAGATTCAAAATACAATTAGGTTTGTGAGATCTTCACCTTCTAGGTTACTTGCATTTAAGAAGTGTGCAGAAAAGTTGCATATAGAGTGTAAGAAATCATTCTGTTTGGATGTTGCAACTCGATGGAATTTAACTTATCTTATGTTAGAAGCTACTGAAAAGTTTGAAAAGGTGTTTGTGAGGTTAGGTCAAAGTGAACCTAGGTATATGAGTTACTTTTTGGAGGTTGATTCAAAGGGGAATAAAAAAAACATAGGGCCACTTAGTTTGGAGGATTAGGAAAATGCTAGAACTTTGCTGAAGTTTTTAAAGATCTTTTACATGTTACATTGAAATTTTCTGGGGCATTGCATGTCACATCAAATTCTTTCTTCAATAAATTGATTTACATGCATAAAAACTTGTTGCAATTGTGTAAAAGTAGAGATAATCTTTTGATTGGAATGGTGATGAACATGATGAGTAAGTTTGAGAGATATTGAGGTTGTGAAGCAAATCAAATTTTTTTTATTGTATGTAGCTAATGTTTTGGATCCACGTCTTAAGTTGAAATATGTGAAATTTTATTTTGGTGAGTTGTATGATTATGACAAAGCACAATTACTAACAAAAAAAGTAAAAGATAATTTGGCGAGCTTGTATGAGTTTTATTTGAAAGCCGATGAAGTGGTGGATGATAATAGGCATAAACAAGATGTTAATAATGCCATTGATGACATGGAGGTAGATGTTAACACTTTAGCTTGATTCAAAAGGCATTTACAGGAGGAAGATAGTGTGGAAAATAGAAATGAGGTTGAGAGGTATTTTGTTGATGGTTGTGAGGATCCTAATGATGATAAATTAGATATTTTAGGTTGGTGGAAGATTAATAATTCAAAATATAAGATATTTTCAAAAGTTGCAAAACATGTTCTGGCTATTCCTATATCTCTATAGTGGCTTCCGAATCAACCTTTAACACAAGCGGTTATACACTCGATCAATTTCGAAGCTCTCTATCTTGAGCAACAGTTCAAGCACTTATTTGTTGTCAAAATTAGTTGCATCATGGTCCAATTCCAACTGATAATACAACCTTGATGAATGATTTTGAAACCTACAAAAACCTTGAATCAAGTAATGTTTCTTAAAAACTTACACCTTTTATTTTATGATTTATTAATTAACACATTTTTATTCTAACATGTTTAAGTTTTTATTTTGTAGAATTTGGTGGAAAGTTGCATTAAGCAACGAATGATAATTAGTTCACAAATTGTGATGCATTTATTGAAAACATATGGTATAAATACTATTTTTTATTTTTATATCTTCTGATTTAATGTATCATGATATAATTCTAGATTATGAATTTTAGAAATCAAAGTGCAATGCTCTTGAAATGCTTTTATATTGAGTCGATGTGCACATGAAGATTGTTTTTTTTTGCTTGGAGTATTTTATGATAATGTTATTTGTTGTTTTTTCGTTAAGCCCTTTGAAGGCAATGATTTGTAATTTGAATTTTAACTTATTGGTGTGTGATTGTGAATGTGTGTTATTTAAACTTTTCGGAAGCAGAAAAATATCAGGAAGGTAAAAAATATATTGAACACAAGATTGCCATTAATAATTTCATATAAATGAGTATTTAGTGGCCAAAAAACTTAATAAACATAAGAGTGACAATAATAATTTAATACAATTGAATGTTTAGGGGTAAAAAAATTAAATATATTTGGAATCTTCAAAGAAAATGAGACAATATCAACATTAATTGCAAGCCCATCAAATATCCATTAAAAGCCCATTATAAAGCCCAAAAAATGCATATAGGTTTTTCCCGTTTTTTGGATAAAAAACTGAACCGAAACTGGTCGGTTTGGGCCGGTTTCAGTTCAGTTTTGGGTCTCTTTTTTTTTTTCGGTTTGGTTATTTTTTGGGTAAAAACTGAACCAAACCGAAAATAATCACCCCTAGCATTACAGGCTAATTTCCTTTTTCATTTTCGGACTATGCCAATTTGCTTTACTTGCATAGTAAGTGGTCGAGCGTTTGGAAATGCGGGCCATCACATGTTTTCAAAAAAATTAAATATTTTTTGTTAAAAATTAATTTTTTATGTTTTGGATCGTTTTGATGCACTGATTTCAAAAATAATTTAAAAAAATAAAAAAAATATCATTTTGATGCATTTCGGCACGAAAAACACTTTAAAAAACAACCAGAACTACACTCTCAAACAAGTTATTTAATCAGAGAGTCTCGCATTCATAAAGACCTTTTTTCTTTTTAGTTTTTCAAGAGTATCACTCCCTTGCTCGGGAAGAAATAGACCAAACATGAAACGTATGAAGTATTCATACTCTAGAAATACCTAATAATATATTTCTTATTATTTTGGATAAAAAATTAAAAATTAAAATTAAAATTGACCTAGTTAGGTCTCATTTAAATTTAGCCGGGTTAATCAAGCCGTGTTAACCACTAAATCATTTGAGATTGATCTAATAAGCTTGTTAAAAAATTTGATTTGGATTAGATTTTAAGGCGACGGGTTATCTGATCGACCATAGGAGCTAAGCCGAGTTTTTAAGCTGGGATCAAGAGCACCTATCCTACAATAGTTTATTCCCTTGCTTCTCTCCAAACAATACCAAAATCATGGACCTGCTTCAGTTTATTCTTGTTGATTCACGTGAAATTAAGAAGGGAATACCAAAATCTTCTTACCTACTGAACTTACCCTTTTGTTCAAAACACTAATACTGATAAAAAGTCCACACATCACTTAAAAAAATACTAATTAAACTTGCTGGCATACAATACACGAGGGACTTCAATTGGGCACGCACCTCTATGGTTTCAACATCGATGACTGCTGGAGCCTGGTTACCTAATTTCAGTACTTGAACTTATATGCAATTAATTAGGGGCATGCTTTTCATTGCTCAAACGACTGAAATCTTATCCTTCACTGAAAACGTCGGTGAACATGTGATTTTTGGAATACTTATTTTTTAAAATATTTTTTATTTAAAAGTTTATTAAAATAATTTTTTTTATTTTTTAAAATTTATTTTAATAACAGTATATTAAAACGATTAAAAAACATATATATATTTTAATTTAAAGTAAAAAATAAAAACATTTTAAATGTTTTTTAAAAACACAACATAAAAATAAATGGGGTATTAATCTGCCAAAAACGTGTTATAAGATATTGATGCCTGGCATACAGCATGGTCGGCAAAATCAACCTGGATATTTATTAATATTCAAGAATGACAGTATGTTTTCTCTCCGTCCATAGGCTCATTTTCGAAGGAGGCAGAAACCTTAAATGATGGCTACCCCAAAACCAACAAGCCTTGGAAGTCACGGAAAATGAGAGTTAATAGACAGCAGGAAAATTGAAGCCCAACAAATCCATTGCCTAACTTTGGTCACTATAATTTATAAGAGTCCATCACCTTAGTGCTCCTCCATGCTTCGTTACCTAAATTGGTAATTGTAAATAAAATTAATTACTCTATACAATTTACTTAGATTCACTGCTGTTAATTAGTCCAAATCCTTCCTCATAATCATAGAACATGCCATTTTTAATGCCTATACTACCTTAGTGTGTTTGTGGGCATGTTCGAGCACCCGACATTAATGGGTTTGAATTCGTGGCCAGACAAGGTTGCTGTTTCTAGACAATAAAATTGGATCCACTTACATTTTCAACACTAATTAAAACATTTTGGTGCCTGGCAACTATCAAAAAACAAAAGGAAAGGAAAGAAACAATGTGGTTTGCAGACACCAGGCCTTGGCTTCAAGCTCAAACCTTTGAAGTGTACATTATTTTCAGCGTGTAGATCATATATCCTGTGCAATGAAGTTAGGAAAATGTCTTGCTTATTATGCATTTACTTCAAGCACATTTTATGCATATTTCTTCTTGCCCATGTTAAATATATGCCCTCATCAATAGATGAAATTAATTAGGACGTCAAGAGAACATCAAGCAAACGCGTGGATGACATAATATATATAGTAAACCCAAGCTTATAGTTTTGCTCCATGCTAATGGTTGGATTAATTTTAAAATTTCTTATTCTTACTCTTTACATGACTTGAATTTAAAATTAAATTATATGCGAGTTGTCTCAATATAATCCAATCAACTTGTCTGATTCAAAAACAATCTGATCAATTAGTAAAAATAAATCCGATGACGAAATTAAGAAAAAAAGATGGAATTAACAAAAAAAGCCCTCTCGACCCAAATTCTTGTCTAACTTGAGTTTAAAATTCAATCGTGTGGAGTTGCCTCGACGTGACCTAGTTAACTTGGATGGTCTAAAGATTGCTCGACTGATCGGTAAAAAATATGAGGATGAAATTGAGAACAAATGATAAAATTGACAGAAAAATATTCTCGACCGAACTCCTTGCCGAGTCTAAATTTAAAATTACATCGTGTGAAAGTTGTTTTATTGTGATCTAGTCGATTTGGTTTGTCTAAAAATAACCCGGACACCTATTAAAAATATATGAAAATTAAATAGAAAAAAGAATGAAATTAAAAAAACAAATTTTATTAACTATTCATAAATTTCCCAAGTTTTTTTTAGTATTAGGTTAATACACTAGTTTTTTTTTCTTCGGGTTGACGCACAATTAAAATTCAATGTGATATTTAACCACCTTGATTGTAACAATATAGTCCTAGGACACTGAAAACAAAATAATAAACGTGTGACGGCTCTGACTTTTGAGGTATTTTAGCTTTGGTGGCCATTTTATTTTGGAGTCATGACCACTCGTGAACAGAAGCTAGCATTTTTATGGCTTCCCACCTACATCCCTTTCCTTTCCATGACTAAAATAATTGCGATCACCTACTTTCTTATGTTTAGTTTCTTTTTCTTTGAGTAATTTTTTTTTTGGACTGTTCGACCTCTAATCATCAATTTTGTAGCATACTTATCTTGAGAAAATATAAGACTTATTTATAAAGAAAACTTGATAACTCTATAAATGGTAAAGTATCACTTTATCTCATAATAATATCACATATATTATTATTTTATGATAGTTTTAGAAATTTATACAATCAAGTCCATACTTGATTTTTCTAAGTATAGAATTATAATCCCTTATATGTTTTACTTTATAGTTTAAAACTTATATACAATCAAGTCACATTTGATTAATTATTACAGTTTTTTTTATTATTAATGGTTCTTTATATGTACGACCCATTAGGTTCTATAATATATTGACTCAAATACAAATTATAATTTTAATTAAAATAGGATTAAATAAATTAAATAATTTAATGTATTATCAATTCAATAATTTATTTATTTATATTTGAAGATCAAATACATCGTATAGTAACATACCATAATCCCTTAAATATTAAGAAAATCATATATGGTTTGACTTGACCTTTCAGTAAATAGTTTCTCACTATAATTATTATCTATTCAACAAGAATGTTTGGATTTGAACTTTTGAGTATGAAGTGTGTTTGTTTTGTCAAATTATATTTGATCTCAACACCAGTCATTGATTCTTTAAATAAAATTTGAAACTCTTTTCAAATATCATTCTATCTTACACAAGAATTTCACAATCAATACTATACAAGAACATGCCAAATATATTTTTTTTTAATGTACCTAGGGTGATGAATTCTCTTTTCATCACTTAAATACCTTCATATAGTTCATGTTATACATAATACCTAATCGTTTGGTACCCTTGATTAAGGCAACATGTAGTCATGATCAAAACATATCATTCCATATATAAGATAACTTGGTGATATTAAGTTTAAGAATCACTTACATAACTGTCACATGAGCCTTTCTGTAATAGCCCTCACATACTCAGTATGTGATCATACAAGATAAACAATAATATATTACATAAGTAGTGTGATTTTGTTTTTTGTAAAACACAATTTTAGGTGACTCATACTCACCCAAACTTTATCCATAATTGTTTATAACAATTCCAAATCAACTCACACAAATACATCTTGCAATATAACACCATCATAAAAAAATATACTTAAAAGAGTAAAACATCCAACATCTTATATTAATAATGAAAATAAATATCCAACACTAGTGAGGAGAACTTCAACATAAACAAATAATAATTCATAATAATTTGACTTTTTTGTTTATTACAAACTCTCATAAGCTACATGAATATTATAAATCATGAAAATCTTACAGCTAGATAAAATCCATTAAAGAGGTCCTACAACTATACAAAATAAGCCATCTAGTTCTGAACAACACATAATGAACCTATAAAAAATAAAACAAACTAAGTAAAAAGAATAATAGTTAAATTTCACATTACATCATTAATCACTCAACATGCAAAATTGTTGTTTTTTCTTAATAAATACATATGATTCATACAACCTTTTTAGCTACACAACATAACTTTACCATATACAATACTTCTACCAACCATTGGAAGTAACATAGTACCGTATCACCCCTAAGTTTGGATTTTGAGTTAACTACAAAATTCTAAATTCCTTTTACTTCCCAAAATATTCTAATAAGTCATATAATATTTTAAACCCTAAAACTCCTGACCGACATATGTCATAGTTTTAAGCCTGATTTTGGTGTTATTACACCAATAATTAACTTTAAACAAAACAAGCTCTTCACTCTAAGACAAATTTCTTGATTTTTAGTTGATTGTACATCCATATAACTATATAAACAATCCAAATTCTAATAAGATAATCTTGTCCAAGATGTATACCAACACCTTTTTTAATTTTGCATACACGGTTATCTCATGTTTTAAGCCCCACACATGTGGCTGACTCCCATATTCAAATACATTTTCTACATGTCCTCCAAGGACCACAAACCTAGCCCCACTCATGTGGCAAGCTACCTTGTTCAATACATTTTTAATGTGTTCTTCAAGGACTAATAAAACTAACCCCACTCATGTGGTGGGCTTCCATGAACACATTTTATTCATACCCGTTTCCAACACAGGTTCACAAACTAAGTTTCCTGCTGTGAGATTGGTTTTCACATAATTACACAATCATATGAGAAACTTATAGTTCATTATTCCAAGCCTCACTCATATGGCCAACTTCCATACATATAACACAATTTAAAGTACACATTTAACAAGACTTCACTAGTCTTTAATCATTTTATTACTTTGCATAAACATCTCCTTATCAGAATGCAACTTAGAAATTAAACATTAAACTAATGCTGAAAATTAAGGAAGTTGAGGTGACGAGCACCTACTTGTTCCTCTAATTGGTCTTGTCCCCCTTGTCCGGGATCTCGTAGCCGATGCTTGTCCTACATCACCCAAGGTCTTACATCAAACTCACTTTTTAAATATTAAGAATGTACTTCTTAATATTCTTTTAACAATTTGAGTACTTTTTACTCATAAATACACCTATTCTTATATTATCTCATATTAAACTTAAGGTTCCCAACTCTTAATGTTCTAATATAAACAATGTTATCATATAAGCTTATTTCATGCATACACACATATTATGCTTTTCTTTTTCCACATAATAATCACATATCTTCCTTAAACAACCCAAAAGAATCAAAGAAAACCAAGAAAAAGCCAAAACACAAAATCAAGTTACCACAAAATAGTAGCCAAAACAGTCTCATAATTTTGAGAAACGATATGACAGTTTTCTTAAATCGGTCTAGTCATTTCTCAAAATGGCTTGCTCATTTTAGCTTTTGGAAATTTCCTTTTTCTCTTTCTCTCTAGTCGAACCCTCATCCTTGAAATCTTGAGTTTTTATTTCCTTTCAAGATTAACCCATACTCATGCAAATTACATACTTAACACACCAAATGATGGGTTCTTTAAGGAAACACACTTAATTACTACAAAACCCTTTTTTTTCCCCCACAAAACTTGTCGTGACGTGCATGATGTCGAATGGTGGAGCTGCCTCCTGGATTGAAGGGTGTTGAGGTTTAATCATAAAGTTATAATTAGAGGGAGTCACCACCTAGTATCATGGTCACTAGAAAACCTATAGTCTGCGAGAGTTTGGGTAAGGGGACTAGTTGTGTAAGAGGAAGACATATTACCCCCAGTGCACCCTACCTAGGATAAGTTGCATTGTTTATTAATTGTTAATCTAAGTCATGTTTCTATCCATCAGTCTCATCTAAGATTCAAGGCAGATCTCCCTTTATGAGGAAGTCTCTATCATATCAAGTTCAATTTTAACCGTTCTAAGATCCTAATTTTAACATCGCATTTAATTTCTATTTTGTATCTTTAATACCTGAGGGTATACTATATACTGTAATTTTATACCCTAAAATATTAAAGTCTACAATTAAATCCTAGTACTCCAAATATTAAGTAAACAAATTAATTGTTGTGAAATTTTTGGTATTTTTGTTAAATCCTAATGGATAATAATAAACTGGTTACAATATCCATTTTGTTTTTTTAAAACATGATAAAAATGCAATTTTTTTATAGAAAATATACATGAAAAACATTTATAATTTGGCTATATGCACCAAAAAAAAAATAATTTTTTGTGTTTTTGAAATGAGGAAATTTTTTTAAATTGTTTTTGGATTTTTTTAAATTTCAGAGAAAACCAAGTATTTTAATATTGAGTTTGTATCTTACATTGTATGTCTATAGTTCAATATTAAATAAAATTATTGAAAAAAATCATATTTTTGTGTTTTCTGAAATATGGGAAATTGTTTTTTGAATTTTTTATTTTTTTTAAAATTCTAGAGAAAAATCAGGTATATTGGGTCTGTATCTTACAATGTAAGTATATTGTCCAATATTAGGCAAAACCTATTGGAAAAACATGCTAGAGACCCATAAATAATTTCAAAACGGTCTTTGAATTTTTTTAGATTTTTTTTGAAAATTTTAAGGGCCTGTTTGGCTAAACCCTAAAATAAGAACATTTAAAACTAAATGAAAAAGCTTAGGGAGTGTTTGCCAAACACGCCCTTAACCTAAAATCAGAGACATTAACAAAAATCTTTAAGGTTGTGTTTGACAAACACGCCTTAGGGATCCAAACAAGGCCTTATTGACACGACCAAAAGATTGATGTCTTTTTCCAAGTGTAGGAGTGTCGAAGTAATAAATAACTTGGCAAGACCGGAGTCGAACCATAGGGAGGTTAATTGTATAAATTATAGATAACAACAACAACAACAACAACAATAATAATAGTAATAGTAATAATAATAATACTAGTAGTAGTAGTAGTAATACTAATAATAATAGTAGTAGTAGTAATAGTAGTAATAGTAGTAATAATAATAATAATAATACCAATAATACTATTAATAATGATAATAATAAAGATTAAGAAGAAAAAGTCGATGAGAACTTGAGATGGAATATTAACGTAAGGATTAAACAATGATAACAACAAATGTCAAGGTTAGAGGATCCACTAATGGTATTTCAAACAAGTATAGTATAAACTCTTATTATTCAATTGGAAACCACACACAAAGGAGGTTCC
>Ga0325414_1003464_pt1 | contig 16393 bp, 10 predicted proteins | sample PopdelMetagenome_8_FD_206183 | JGI IMG/M metagenome (GOLD analysis project Ga0325414, IMG submission 206183) | Populus deltoides microbial communities from Bellville, Georgia, United States - Leaf-PdKOR-R3 | ecosystem: Host-associated > Plants > Phyllosphere > Phylloplane/Leaf | place: USA...
GACTTAAACCCAAAGCATTAATTATCATTTAACTGCACTTTTTTTCTTACAAGCACTGATCAAAGATTAAGGAAGTTCTGAGCTGATCATGGTAAAAGTCAGTGAAAAGGAAGCAATACCTACCTATACATGCTCCCGTGACTTTAAGTGAAGATAATTTCACTTAAATATTCTATTTTAATCTATTTTCCATGTCTGAATTGCGTAAATAAGAGAATTTTACTTGTTTTTATTTCCATGTCTGAATCACGTAAATACGAGGTTAATTTTTTCATAATAAATAACCAATGACATGAACTTGTTATAGAAATCACCTGCTCCATAGCTAATCACTGAACAGTCTTACTTTAAGACTTTAAGGTAAAGCCATGATGTTCTCTGGTGTGGAGAGACTGAGAATTAATCATTCATTCTCCAAGTTGAAAGGAATGCATCAATCATTTTCTTAATTAACTAAGAATCGGGACGATTCCCTTTCCAAAACGTTTACGTGTCCTACGAAGATTGTTTTCCATTGAAGCAGAGAATTAAGTGATCAATTTTATAGTAGTTTTTCTCAAAGTTTTTAATCCTCGATCGCATAGGGCTTGATACAGAGAAGTTCCTCCAAATTTGAGTTCATTCAAGATTAATTTAATTTTTTTATAAAAAAATAAAATAATATTATTTAAAAAAAAATAAAAAAATTTTAATTAGATTTTTTCTATATTTTTGTCAAAACTCGACCCAACCCAAACCCCAGGTCATCCGGGTCATTGATCAACTTACTGAATTGATTGGGTTTTAAAACAATTTTTTTTTTATGTTTATGAATTAAATATATATATTCAAACACCAAAACTAATGCTAAAATTAGAGATAATTAAACATGCAATAAAAATATATTAATATTTTTTTAATCTATGCCCAAACACCAAAAATAATGTTACTTTTTAATATTAAATTGATTTTTCTTTCTTTAAATTTATCCAATGATCAATAAGATCATATCTATATAATTGAATTTAAAATCTGATTGAACAAATAATTGGATCAGTATGTTTAAAATTTAAACTATTATACTTGGTTTTATAATAATATCAAAAAAACACTCTGATATTATTTTTTTCCAAGTTGCAGCGAGAGCAAGGTAAAGCACACAGATGAAAACAATCGTCCTTGACTATCATGCACGTCTCTTAAAGCTGGTAGCTAGTAAATGTGCTCCATTTAATTCGCTATTTTAAGCCAATAATTACTTCACATAACAAGGCCAAAATACTCAACATCACCACCAAGATTTTGATGTGCTTAATTACATTGCTAAATTTAGAAGTAATCAAGGGTGACCCTGCAGCTCAAGCAAGGGTGAAATTGGAAAATTCTAGGCTTTTCTATTGTTGTAACATTTCTGTTCTTGCCATGACAAATTATGCATCCAAGGTTGAAGCTAGATAGAATTTAGCCAATTTTCCCCCAAATAAACTCTCCTTGTTGTGCACATCCTTTATTTTTTTGTTCTCTAGTTCTACCTCGTACACTAGTTATATGATCCGTGTTTTGTCGTGGGTTAAATATTTTTATTTTCTGTAAAATAATATTATACATCCTGTAGTTTAAAAAATCTAATTTTAAATAATTTTTTTCGTGTACATATATAATTAAATAAATCGAGAACTATGTGTGCGAATAAATAAAATAAATCATTAATGATACCTAAAAATAAATCTTGAAAAATTAAGAGATAGTTGTAGATTAAGATATTTAATATTGAAATGGAGGACATTTACTCATATGTATTTGCTAAATTTGTTTATTAAAATAATTTTTATTTAAGAAAACAATAATAGAAATAGAGACACAAATTAAATTGATTGAATAAAATAAAAGAGGAAAAAAATTATGCAAGACTACATACATTAAAAATTTTTTTTTTTTTAATTTCAAAAAATAAAGTTCATCCATACGAAAGATAAAAATTTTTTATAAAAAATAAAAAACAACTCTTCAAATTTAAATACACAACTAAAAAAATATTTGTCATTTAAAAAAGGCTCTCCAAAAAAAAATAAAAGAGAGAATGGATACTAATTTAAATATAAATTTTAAAAAAATTTAGAAAAAAAGAGAGCAAAGTTCAGGCATTGCTTGAACCTAGCAAGCCAGGCTAGTCCTCCTAGGCTATTTTCTCAGGCCCTGCGTGATTGGATTCTTAATTATTTTTTTGTTTTGTAATTGGGGTGGATAACATGCTCTCTGCCTTAAAGTTTTTTGAAAAAACAAATTCAGAAGATGCGTTGTTTGATTTACTCAGATTCTCGTCGTTGTTCTGGTTGAGAAATTGAGGCTCAAGGTTTTTTTTTTTATCAAAAAATTCATTTTGACCAAAAACACCGTAGGAACCGTGACAAATCTATCCATAGCCTAAAAAGCCACCCAAAAACTAAAATCAACTTAAATCCAAAAATCAACTCGGACTAAGATATGTTTTTTTTTTTATGGACTTTAAAGGTAAAAAAACATATAATATGAACTCTCCTCATCAAATAAAATTATTTGACACAAGTATCATTCGTTTTGGTGGTCTAAATAGGTGTTAATAACACTTTTTTCTCTCTATCGCCAGAATCCGCACGACCCCTCTGTCTCTCTTATCTCTACTAAGGACTAAAAAATAACAAAAAAGATCTTTTATACCAAAACTGAATTGAAAAAAATATTGAGGTACTGAAACTATATAATTTGCATGATTTATAAAGTTCAAGGACCAAAGTGTATCTTTTACGAGGCTTATGACATACCACTCAAGTTTGACGTCTTTTCCATTTTGGACCCTCTTTTTTCAATTTTACATTTTCATAAAAAATCAAAATTAATTGGTCTTTAATTATAATTAAATTATAAAAAAAAACTTGAAAATTAAATTGAAAAATTATAAAATTTTGCACAGCTCATCCACAATAATATACAAGAGAATGAACAGTAGCGCCTTATATAGTAATAATAATAAAAAAAACCCATGTTTTTTTCAGAGGAATACTTAATTATACTTGTAAACCAACCGTACAAATTAGGTCAAAATTTCCTTGTGAGGATCAAAGGCATGCACCATCTTCTCCCTACATTTAGTGAGACACCCCATTTCTTAATTCCCTCCATTCTTCCCAAATTGAATCCTGCTACCTGCCATGAAATTATATATTCTGCCATTGATAGATGTGCATGTCCTGGGTGCCACCAGCACTAAATGAAGAATCTATCAGCACAATCACTGGGCATTAAACTATACGAGCTGCAGGAGCATCTGCTTGTTTAACAGTAGCTGTAGTACGTGCATGCAATGCCTACATGCCTCGTCCAACATTTTTAAATCAAAGGCTTGTTATTATTATTATTGTTTCGTCCGAAAAAAATATTAAATTTATATTTTTTTAGGTGATTTTAAAATTTAATATAAAAATTAAAAATTAAATATAAAAAAAATCAAAAAGTTCCTACCCCTTGAAGTTACTTTGTAACCTTAACTGCAATGAAAAATATAACGAGGAAAGAACCCAAAAAAGAAGGGCTAGAAAAAAACCCTAAAGATAAAGGGCAAAAAATAAATTATTATCCTTGGAAGAAGAATCTCCGACAAACAGCCCTTGAGGAATATATAAATACATAAATTAAAGTAAAAATAAATGGAAAAAACAAAAAAAGAAGGAACCGAAAATCTTTGAATGAGATTTGTGCTGCGGACTTTGGACTTTTTGGCGCTATGTGTCGCCACCACCACGTCGGCGCAACTTCGCCGTCATCTAACGCCGTTTACTTGACTCTGTTGCAGTCAACCTTGTGGACCAAAAAGAAAATGAAAATGAGATTTGAGACATTTTTCAATCCAGGGCATGAATTTTGAAAATTCCATCCCTTTTCTTCTTGCAAATTCCCCAGGAGGCTTGAATATTGTTCTATGTGAACTTGTATTCTTCTCCTTGTTATTTCTTATGATAAAAAAATTATAATATTGCATGTGAAATTTAAAATTTAGATTTATGAATAATTATATTTTCAAATTAAGCGTATAAATTTATAGATATATACTTAAAATGTATTAGAATGTATGTATACATATGTTTTATAAAATATTACAAAATATTTATCAAAGAGTTGAGAAATCAAGTAATTAGTTAATATATAGTGTTTAAACATCGAGTAACAAGTAATTATTTATTTCTTTATATTTTATATCTTTTACATCTAATATTATCATGTATAACAAATATCGTAAGATATTAAGTAAGCTCAAACTATATGGTTCACACTAAATTACACGAGCTAAGATTATACACATATATCATATAATAAAGTTAAAGAATATTTTATAAAAATGTGTGAAAATTCTAATAATATTATTTACAATTAAGAAGAAATTAATTTATTTACTTGTATATGAGATTTTGATTTTAAGTTGTAATATCATGATATTTAATTTTATTCATGAGAATATATTAATCAAAGTATATCATGCCAATAGTTTGAGAAAGCCTGAATTTGTTTTTCAAAACAACAACATCAAAGTCTACTAATCAATTATGAACATTACTAATATTGTTTTATTTAATTTTATTCATGAGAATATATTAATCAAAGTATATCATGCCAATAGTTTGAGAAAGCCTGAATTTGTTTTTCAAAACAACAACATCAAAGTCTACTAATCAATTATGAACATTACTAATATTGTTTAGGGATGTATTTGTAAAAAAAGAAGATATGGATTTATTTATAGAATTAGTGAAATTAATCACAAATTTATCAAAGGCATGAATAAATTTTTAGTTGTGATTATTTTTTTAAATTTTTTTATATTAAAATAATATATATTTTTATTTTTAAAAATTATTTTTAAGATTGACATATAAAAAGGATAAAAAATATCATTTTTCTCTCTATCCCTTTTCAAATAAAATCACAGAAAATTTAACCATGCCGTCAAGTAACGTCGTCAAAACGGAAAAAACTGCTATCTACGTATGAAATCCAACAGCTCAACATTAAAAAAAAAAAGCCTCTCTTTGCTATTAAAAAGCAAAATCACAGAAAACATTTTGGCTTTGTTTTTTATTTTGAGAGAGCGAGAGAGGTGGGGAGCTCAAGATCTTGCCAGATCGGACCTGAATCGTATGAAATCTTATCACATTCTAGTTGTTTCATCTGGGTTTGTGTCTTGTGTTTCTGTTTCTGTAAACAAAAAACAATGTAGCTTGATCTAAAAGGTTGTTTCTTTGATCTTTTTCATTCCCTGCTTCTTTAAGGTTTTTCTCCTCACAAATGATTTCCTCTTGAATTTCTTCCTTTTGGGTTTTTTTTTTGGGTTAAAAAATGTTGTCTTTATCAATTTTAGTCCATTTTTAAAGGGGTTTTGTTGGTTAGTTAGAATAGAGAGATCTTAGCAATATTTAGTCTTACATTTTTCTGGTGGTTTCCAAGTTATGAGACTATTTGTTTTGGTTTTGATGATATAAAGTTTGAGTCCTTTGCTGGTGTTTCTGTTCTTCTTCTTCTTGCCGTTTTTGTTTTCTCTTTTCTTTCATATATATGATGTGTTCCTTTTGTTTTGCATGCATTTCTTTTTATATTTTTTTTTTGTAGGAATATGGGGATTTTGGGATCTTAATGATTTCTTTTTCTAGTTATTGAATGAAGTTGGTGGTGGCTATGGTGTTATTTTGAGTTGTATGATTATTTATATGGTAATTGGACCTCCTCTTTGTATCTCTTTTTAAAGAGTCTTCCTAGCACGAGAAATGTTTTTCTTTTTTAAACAAAATAAAATTGATAACCTGTTTTTGGCCCTCTGCATCTGCTTTCTTTCTCTCGTCTTCAATTGATTTTTTTTTTGGTTTCAACACATACCCTTTTCTTTTCTGTTCTTGAATTTTATAATTATATAGAGTTGGTTCTGTCTGGGGGAAAAAAATACTGTGCCGGTTTGCTGCGGTTTGATCCTTTATTTTCTTTGCAGTTTAATCACCCGCTTAAATTTTGATGAAATTACAGTGTAAAGAGTATTTTATTTACTTTTTAAAGAAAAATAATTTTTTTATTAGTTAGACGATAAGTTAGTTATCCTTAAGCAGATGTGGTGGTTGATGTCAAGGCATGGAATTTGATAAAAATCAAGCTAGCTGGACAACTAACCGATACCTACTAGAGCATACATAAAGAGTGCTGATGTTCAGAGCTTTACAAGGAATTTCACTTTTCACATAATTTTTTGGGCTCTTTGAGTTATAATTTATACTTTTTGGATTCAAGAGTTCTCTGCACATTATATCCTGTTCTAAACTGGTTGTCTTAATCCTCCTGCACTTATTTTTTTATGGTTAGTTATTTGTAGATCTTCTCTTTCCAGCTTTAACTTTCTGTTTCTTTCTTTTTCCTTGGCGTATCTGTTTGACTGTTTAAATATGCATTGTTTTCGCAATGAGACATGCCATCTTTTCTTCAATTTAAACACTGAGATTTGTCTTGCACCATCATCGGATAGAAGTGTTTAGGTTTCTTGGTTGAATTTTACACATCTGGCAGTTTCTACTTGTTTCAAAAAAATTGTTCAAAGCAATAACAGAATTTGAAACCTTTTGGCACCACATACAAATAGTTCTTGCTTTACAGGCTGTTTTGGTTTTATTTTAAGGAAGTGATTCTTTTTCATGAATTAAAAATGTCTTCTTTCGTGCAGTTTGATGGGGCGAGAACTTCAGCGTGCAGACATGGAGAAGAAGCCAAATGGTCTTGCAGCGAAGTTTCATGGCGTATCTCATGATAAAGTACATATTTCTCCAAAACTTTCAAAAGCTGTCATTGAAGCAAAGGAGTATGTGGAGAAAGAAACTGCTGAAAAATCAGAGAAGCAAGATGTGCTTGGTGTCAAAAGCACAAATTTTGATGCTGACCCATCTGATGGAAAAGATGAGAAACCTGGAGCTCAGAAATTGAGTGATGATAAAAATTCCAGTTCTCCCTCACAAAAAACTGGTGTTAATGGAAATAAACATGCTCATCGTGCTCATCAAACTGTCCCCCAGCAATTTGCTCTGGCAACTGACAAGCATGTCGGTGGGAACAGTTCCACAAATTCGAACAATACACAGTCCCCTGTTAGTATGAAAAATTCACAGGTAATTGGAACTTTCGACATTGCATTTGGTGGATGCTGTTGTCATACTCCATGACTTGGTTGAAACTGATAATAACTGCTATAATGAACTCATTATCTTTCCATGTCAGATTAAGCCAACTCTATCTTTATAAGTGGAATTTGGAAATAAACCTGACATGTAGATAAGCTACATTCATGCTTACCTTGTGCTGTAGGGTTAGGGAAAAGGAAAATCTATCATTTTGAAGTAAACTCTAGCGAGTAGCGACAGTGTAATTCTCTAAGCAGAACACAGCTCGTGTTAATCTCTTTTCAAAATTTTGAAAACGTCTTTCTTTTGGAATGAAGATATTATCTTTTAAGATATTTGGAACACATGCTTGGAGAACAAGTGAGACTTTCTGTTTCTGTTTCAATGCACATGCCATTTTCTACTTGCTTTTCCTGGTGATATTTTGTGGGTGCGATTGCATGCATCGTTACTTAATTTAGTTGGGGTTGTCCACTCCTTGGATAATTTTGTCGAGCTTGTTACCTGACAACGGATTTCTCAGTAAGATATATATATATATATATATATCTCAACCCTCGCTTATAAATATGATTCACTTCCTTTGCATACCTTCAAGTTAACTGGTACGAAAAACCATGCAGCTTAATTCATTTTGGCATTTGGAGAGCACTATTGACCAACCCCACCCCACCCAGACACACAAATACACATGAAAAAAAAGCTTGTTTGTCATGTATTTGTATTTGACATTTTCACTGATATTTGGAATCATGCTCTTTCCTTCAGCAAAATTCACCTTCTACAGCAAAGAAGCCTTTGCAACCTGATAACAAGAAGCATCATGATGAAGAAGATAGTTGGTCCGTGACTTCATCGTATCCTTTGTCTGATTTAAGGCACTTGATATTTTTAGGGTTTTAAACTGTGTTTTCTGCCAAAAAATTAAAACCGCTTGAAATTTTATAGAATAAATCCAACTATATTCTGGCTATATATTTTTACCGATTGGCTATCCTTAGCTATGTGTAGCACTTCTGCATCTGTACGAACTGTTAAATCTGTAACTGTTGGAACTGCCCCAACTTTTAGGTCTTCTGAACGTGCAGCGAAGCGGAAAGAGGTATCTTCCTAACATAATGGTTATATAAAACTTTGTCTGCTCTTCTTTTTCTTAACTGATGGATTTCTATTGATTTTGTTATCTTCATATTTTTGTTATTTAGTATTATTCGAAATTGGAAGAGAAGCACCGAGCATTGGAGAAAGAGCGAAGCCAGGCTGAGGCAAGGACCAAGGTATACTCTTTTCTTTATGCAAGTTTGTGGATAGGTAGTCAATGACTATGATGTTTTTTTTTTCAATTAATAACCCGGTGAATTTCTCTGCCTTCATTCTAGGAAGAGCAAGAAGCAGCCATTAAGCAGCTTAGAAAGAGCATGCTGTACAAAGCAAATCCAGTGCCCAGTTTCTACCATGAGCCACCTCCACCCCAAGTTGAACTCAAGAAGGTATTCTGCCAGATATTATTCTTAGTTCTCTGCTGGTTCTTGATTTAAACATGTAAATGAAACTAGCAAAAATCTATGCAGCACTTCATAGATAAATCACGACAAATAGAGGATACCAGATGCATTGGTCTAATTAGTTCATTCAGAATGCAATTTACCTATTTCCATGAAACAATATTTTATTCAGAGCATTCAGGCAAGAAGTCTGTTCTTCTTTGAACCGAGTCTTAATTTTGTTCAAGACCACAGTTGTTTAAAACCTTTGGACAGTATAAGAAAAGCGAGGGAAGGTGGCATGCAACGAGCATTTTGTTCAGGGGGAGTAGTTTGAAGGCTCAGAGCATTCTGCCATGGTGTCTCAAGCTTCATAGTTCGGAACTGCCAGAAATTAAAAATGTTTATGATTTTGTTATTTGCTGGTGTGATGCACACTTGTGTAAGGCTACTGATTTAAATCTACTGGCAGCTTTTTTTTAATGCCAATATAATTCAATTCTTGGTTTTGTTTGGTTCCAGTTACCATTGACTCGACCACAATCACCGAAACTAAACCGGAGAAAAAGCTGCAGTGATGCGGTTCGAACATCTCAGGAGGACGTGGGCAAACATTGTGCTCGCCATCGCCACAGCATCGGTAGCCACAAGGATTCAACTGGTGCCAACACTGCCAAAGCTAAGGTTCAGATAAGTCCACAGACTGCTAATGGCATCCGCAAAGTCAAAGACCGATCTAAACAGGATCATGTTGCAACAAAAGCAGATCCCGAGAAGATTGCTGGGCCAACAAATGCAGACATATCTGTTCAGTCATGAACTGCTGGTTTTTACTAACTCTTAAGTGGGAAAACATCTTGATTTGCTTTAATCATCATATTGGATGTTTGGAAAGGAGATAGCCTACTTTTCAGCTGAGATGACCTTTTCTTCTTCTTCTTCTCTTACTTTTCCCCCCTTTCCAAACGGTTTGTGTCTGAATTGTATATGTTATGTAAGTTATATCAGTACATATCATGTTATCAAAAGAGTTACTGATTCTAATATGGACCGAATCTGTTGTTTTCGTCTGATGTATTATCACCTAAGAGGTTTTCCTGCGTATGTTATTTGGAAACTCAAGGCACTAGTTTTGGTCTGGTTAGTTGGTTGTTTTCTTCATTTTGAAACATGTAACTTGTAGAACCTCTACTTTCGTAACTGCTACATTATATTGTACACGGGGCGAGGTTCTTGATGTTTGAATGAAGTTTCTACCCATAGGCTGTTCTATCTGTAATCTTATATTCTGTCATTGCCGTGCTTTGAAAATTTGATAGCTGGCGGATATCAACCATTTTAAACTTCGGAGGTATGGTCTAGACGTAGAACTGATGCAATGTTGGAATCTGCGGCAAGTAATATCCACATTCCCGGAGTTGACTGGTTGCATTACCATTCAATATTCTGACTAGTGTCGAATGTCGATACACACACCTCCAATAAGGTAGACGAGCGACAGTCTTGTCTAAAGGGAGGGACAAAAGGTGGGTTTGGGTGATTACGTAACAGGACTTGCAGAGGATTTGGTTGCAGTCTTTAGCCACAGGGTCTCGTTAGTGCATGATTTTACAGCTATGTGGTAGGTATCCTTGAACTTCCAAGAGCATCCCTCCAATTCGGTAAAAAAAGCAGGCCATCCTCGCCAGTAAGGGGTAAGAAATTCATCAGAATAATTAACTTCAAACCTCTAATCATTTTAAAAGGATGATTTAATCTCCACCAAATATTAAAATTTAACATGGTAGCTTTCTGAAAATTATTAAGGGGTAAACACATGGACATGCTAGGCAACTATCCAAGGCAGTTTTTCCTTGAGTTTAAAATTTTAGGACAAGAGACAGTTGATAAAACTCCTTACTTTAAAATATATAGAAGTATATGCTTGTGTACTTGATGCCTCTTCTTAAGCTTCTGTGGCCTCTCCATATCTCTCCCCTCTCCCTCCAAAAACTATGGCCACTCTGGTTCACTCAATCCCCTCCATTTCCTTTCTCTCTTCTCTTACTCTCCAACCTCTCAAAATCAAAACCCATAAAAAATCACCCTCAACTTCACGCTCCGAACCCATAAAAACTCTAACTTGCTCCACTTCTAAACCAAACAACAAAAGCCCCACCATGGATGGTCGCAAACCCACATCCAAGAAAACCAGGAAATCATCATATGGTACCTCTAGAAGGTCAGTTCTCAAGAAAACATTCATTCAAGAACAGGTTACTTTCACTTCTCAATTATCAAGCGATCCTCATGTAGGGATTATTGGAGGTGGAATGGCTGGTCTGCTTTGTGCTTTGAGTTTGGAGAAAAGAGGGGTCAAGTCCACTGTTTTTGACACGGTTGGTCAGTTGTTTCCTTTTAGTACTCTTTTCTCAATTTGGGTTTTCTTTTTTTTATCACTCTGTGGATATTTTGTGTTGTGAATGCTTACAAGAAAGGCTGCATACTTGCATTTTAGAATTTGATTTTGTTTTTCTGTGAAGGAGATTAATGTATTTGTATAAAGGTAAGGCAGTAACATTCCTTTACTTAATTGCATGCTAAATGTATTGAAACAAAAAAAAAAAAAACTTTTATGTTTTTTTTGTTTATAACTTCTAGAATGAATAATTGTTGTAATAATCAAATGATCAATAGTAATTGTTTAAGTTCTGATAGTCGTAGCTGCATGGTTTAATAGTTGGATTAATGTTATTGCATTTGTGTTTATGCTTTTGCTTTGCAGAAATGAAAACAACATCATTCTTATTTGACACATATTTCAGTTCAGTAGACATTTGGACTCTATTTTCCTGCAGATAAAAAAAAAGTTAATGCAATGTTGGGTTTTTCACAAGCTATGCTATTTCAGGGGATTCATGGTTTGGGAGGGAGGATGGGAACTAGAGTAATTGATCCACAACCATTGATATTTGATCATGCGGCGCAGTTCTTTACTGTGAGTGATCCTCGATTTTCTGAGTTGGTTGATGACTGGTTGGAGAAAGGTCTAGTTCGACAGTGGCAAGGTATAATTGGAGAGCTTGAAGTGGGAGGTCAATTTCTTCCATTTCCTTCTTCAACCCCAAGATATATTAGCGTTAACGGAATGCGTTCTCTTGCTGACTCAATATTATCTCAGGTGGTTGATCATTTTGTTGCTTTCTCGTCAATTTGTTAACTACTCGTCATTTTGTTGCTTTCTCATCAGCTTTCATCTACTCTTATCATGAGAATGTAAAGGTGAAATTTTATTGAACAAATAAAGCAGCAGCCATTAACATAGTTTCTTTGGTACTTATAGTACTGCTCTTTCTCTATCTATGATATCCTTGAAGGTCACTGCTAAGCAGATTCTTGATTCTTGCTGCAGACTTGCATGGTTAATGTGGTGAGACCTTGCTGGATAAGTAAACTTGAACCATTTAATGGGATGTGGCACTTGAGCGAGAATGGAAAACCTTGTGGGCAGTTTGATATCATTGTTATAGCACATAATGGTGAATCAACATCTCTCTCATTTGCTTTTGTACTCTTTCATTTACCTATTCTGGCCATATCTCAGCATTTTATTATTCTTACCGAAAAATAAAAAGCTTCCGCACTTCATTAAATTTCTGACATGGTATCACACGGGTGACAGCCCGATAAGTAGAAGGGGTACCTTTGGAACAAGAGAAAATAAATACATTTTGAACACTTATGAGTGCTGTACTGTGTTTTTCCTTATGCTGAAGTAGATGTGTTATTCTACTTTGGCCAACACATGAATTCAATGATTTTTCTAATGCATTTCTGTTGCTTGAGTGTTTTGAAATGAAGATTATTGATATCTTTTCTATTTAGAGATAGGACATTAGGACTAGCCTGAATGTCTCTTTGTCTGGAAAGTGTAGCTTTAACAGATGGAGGTAATTGCATTTTGTTCAGCCCTGGGTTGCTTCAAAGTTAGTGAAGGTGTGATAAAATTAATTTTGGTCGGGTTTTTTTGGCCCCATGTGGTTCATGATCGTGAAGTGCTACTTTGGGTATGCACTGGCTGACAACCTGGCAATACTTTCTACCTTGGTCCATGTCCCAGATTGGCTTTGTAATAGTTGTAAACGTGGCATAGACAGATTAATTTTTAGGGAAGAAAGTGAGAAAAGTTCTCTATGAGTTTGTGAGTGAAATGGTATTTGAGTTAAAAATCAGTTTAGACTGGGCCCAATGTTTTTTCTGTAAACTGTGACATATTTAATACTGATTGGTTGCATAGTTACACAACAATGCATACTGACCAACTGGATTTTGATATTCTCCTAATGTGGCAAGTATTTTAAAGAGCCAAGCAAGCATCTAATGTTTTCACTTGTATTTCTTCTGGAGAGTTGAAGAAAAAACTGGACAAAATCACAAGCGAATAGGTGACATGTGGTTTCGTCATTCAAATTCATCTAGTGAAGAATATAGGATGGAATAAGTAGGAACTGAACTGAAACCTTATTGGTTAGAACAGGTGAATCGGGCTTACTGATGAATGTGTTTCACAGTTTGCAATCCCATATACTGATAACAGTGTGCTTGCATCATTTGTTCTGTTATCAATATAAAATCTATTAGTTTGAGTGTAGTTTCCTTTCTGTTCTGTGTAAACATAAGCACACATTGAAGATTTGAAAGCATGCTGTTCTCTACTTTTTCGTTGGTAATACTTGGTTTGTGGATCTTAATGAATCTATAAATCTTATTTCCTGGTGGTTCATGGACTGTCAATCACTGTTTACCATCTTTAATTGCTTGCTATCGTTCTGTGCAATACACCCATGGCTTTCGGGAGCAATAACTTGTTTATTGAATTGACAGGAAAATGTGCAAATCGGTTGCTTGCATCATCAGGCTTGCCTCTCATTGCAAGACAAATGAAGGTATATTCTAAACTGTCTTGTTTATTCACTGTAAGGTAGCCTATGCTTCATCTTTATCAACTTCTATATTGCCTATAAGTTTTGAAATATTGATTTGACCTTTCTGTTTTTGTAGACGCTAGGATTGAGCTCCATATGGGCCCTGCTGGCAGCATTTGAGGATCCCCTTCCTATTCCAACTGGTGCAACTCCCTTTGAGGGAGCCTTTGTGAAAGGAGTTGATTCTCTCTCATGGATGGGGAACAACTCCGCAAAGCTTTTGGGTTCTAAAACCAATAGTCCTCACTGTTGGACCTTTTTTAGCACTGCAGCTTACGGAAAGAGGAACAAGGTTCCACAGGTTAGGCTCTTCTACTTCTTTTCTTCCATCAGGAAAAGCACATAAAACATGATGAAGAGAATTCAAGTATTCAACCTGACCCAAGCCTTTGTGTAATGGTTCAATTATGCAAGCCTAAATTTTGGAAATCTAGCCTTCAGCTTTGGGTAGAGACATTCAATAAAGTGGAAAATCAAAGACTGGAAACATTAACATATATGAGTAGTCTCTCTAATTGTCCAAATGAAATTTGAATTAAGCCATATGTATTTCTTATTGGAGTATTAAGGTTTTGTATATGATGAGTAAACTTTTTCCTGATAGTGGCAATTGCCACAAATGTGATATTTAGGAAAATATCCCAACTGCAACAGCAGAAAAGGTGAAGACGGGCATGCTTGAGGGTGTTGAAGCTGCACTTGGACTACCAAAAGACTCACTTCAACAGCCCATTTATTCTCGTGTCCAGCTATGGTAATATAACTTTCTTATGGATACCATGCTTAGTAGAAGTTGCGGGTTTCATTTGCATAACTTCATTGAGACACCATTGTAAAGCTTGTGATATTTGCCATCCGTTTGAAGCAATTTGAGGACCTTACTGCTTTTCTGGAGAAATGAACTTATGCCACTGCCATTTGGGAATAATTTGACCAGTTCTCTCCGTGTGCTAAGCAGGAGTTCTCGTCAAATTCAGAATATCATGGAAATGTTGGTCCTTTTAAGCGGGTTGAATTTATCCTCTATCTTCTTTGTGGTGCAGGGGTGCAGCCCTTCCAACGAACACTCCAGGAATCCCATGCATATTCGACCCTCATGGAAGGGCTGGTATATGTGGTGACTGGCTGCTGGGTTCAAATTTGGAGTCTGCAGCCTTGAGTGGGATGGCTCTTGCCAATCACGTAAGCAACAACAACAGCATGATTATCCCTTTTGCTTATCGTTTGCCAATGCACATAAAATATGAGTTTTGAACTCAAAGTTCATAGCCTTAGTTGCCCTAAGATAATTGTTATTAAAAAGTAAATGCAAGATTGGGGCTTGTGATGCAGATTGCAGATTACTTACGAATTGGTGGAGCTCGGCCGGAGGAATTCGCCCTTGGTTTAAACAAGGAATTCCAAACTCTTGAAGGCCATGATATCGGACAGTTTTCGGGGCTGGAGTCTTCAACAGGAGCAAGTCCTATTCAGGCATACCAACTAAGCACTTGAATCCAACGATGACGAGGCCATTAATGAATTTTTAGAAGTCGCAGATCAAGATGTCATCTACTGTTTGTTCTAATTTGATCATCTGCAACTGCAAGGATAGCCCAGACTGCCGCTGTCCAAGTAATCAATCAGGTGGCTCATAAAGGCTTTGCTTTAATTCCCTCAGCAACAACACGCAGAAGTTGTACTTGGCATGAAGGAGAGCCACTGCGGAAGACCAGACCCATCTTTTCTAGGAGATATTTTTACCATGCATTTTCTTAATAAAAATAACATTTGCCCTCATGCAGACATGTTCGTTTATAAAGAACAAAAATGAATTCCTTTCATTAAAAATATATTAAAATTACAATTCTTTTAATAAAAAATCAAAACCATTATTATTAAATGACATTCCTTTGCGTATCAGCAATCACTGTTCGCTGCAGCACGCTGACAAACGGAGCGCACATTAGACAAAACGCCATTGAAGAACACCATCAGAAAATGACATTTTTTCGCTATATATATATATATATATATATATATATAAAGACACTAAAATTACATTGAATAAAAAAACCAAATATTTAATTTAAAGAAGCTTAAAAATAGCCTGAAAAATAACATTTCTGTTTCCGCTAACGAACTCGCATCACTACCCTCTCTAGATGAATATCTTTACTTCTTCGCCTTCTTGGTCACTCCTTTCTTCACCGTCGGCGATTTCACACTATTCGGCTTCACTGCTACAGCCTTCTTCCCTGGCGATGCAACCCTCTTCATACTGATGATCCGAAGCTGTAAAATTAATCTCTGCAAAATTATGTAGTTTCAGTAGTAGGTAACAATATGAACAAATCTGTGTGGCCAAAAGCTGGGCAGTACTGAAGCATCTTTAACATATTATATTGGCAACCATTGTAGATTTCTTGTTCCAGACACATCGTACGTACCTCTGTCAAGAAACGAAAGAGTTGCTCTTTTCTGCTGTTGAAGTATAATTGAACTGCAAGCAACCGAACAAGAAATTAATGTCGCAGACTCGCAATCATGCAGGGAAGGAGAGAAAAAGCAATGGTGTTTAGACATTTAAGAATAGAAGGAAACAACACTACATTTGAAAAAAAAACAAAAAAACTCTTCTTTCTATATTTTCATGCTAGGGAATTTTGAGTTCCGAACAAAAAAAAAAACCATCTTATATATGATTTTGTGCTAAATAGATTCCAAAACATACACACAGTTCTGTTTTCTGTTTGCTAAATAGTCTCATAACAGTTAAAAATCTTTAATCAAAAGTTTAAAATGG